>Ga0307509_10002586_pt1 | contig 29026 bp, 16 predicted proteins | sample 10_EM_MG_FD_202245 | JGI IMG/M metagenome (GOLD analysis project Ga0307509, IMG submission 202245) | Populus trichocarpa ectomycorrhiza microbial communities from riparian zone in the Pacific Northwest, United States - 10_EM | ecosystem: Host-associated > Plants > Roots > Unclassified | place...
CTTAATATAGCTCCGGGGCTGTAAAACAATCAAACTAATCAAAGTAAGCAAAGTAATCAAACTAAACATAGGAAATCCTGCACTCCGCTCCTGTATACAGTTACCGGAACATGTATACATGTTACACCCAGCCGCACTAACGGTTTCAACCATGGTAACCAGTTTCTGTCCTCCATCATGCGTCACCCAGGGGTTTCTCCTTCCATGACGACATATCACCTTTGCTCGAGATGCCTGGCCCATGAGAAAGCCTTTTTCATCCATATTAAAGATTTGTTGAGCCTTCAAACCATGTGTCTGGACAAGTTTACTCAGCTTAGAGAAATAGTTCTTGATAATGCAAGGATCATTTGCCTGGGCCCGCTGATGCTTCAGCTGTATACTCAATTTAATCACAAGGGTAGAATGTCAATTAAGGAACCGTGTTATCCAATTCTTTCCTAAAGGTTCAATGGTTCCACCTACTCTTTTTACTTCAAGATAGAGAGTCATTGCTCTCACATTATCCAGCCTCGCTGGAAAGCCTCTGTCATGCATGTCAAAGCACCATTTGACAATCGCCTTCTCTTCACTTTCCAACAAGCACTGTGTAATGACCCTACAATAGGTAGCTACAATAACTACCACCTTAGCCCAAATGGTATACCAAGTGGTAAATAAAGGTGGTATGGTCTCGTATACCTCGTATACAAATGGCTGGTTAACCTAGGACAAAGTCTAGGGAATGGTTGAGTAGCCTTGGGCACTCTATTAGGCAGGGTAACCTTTCGGGAGAACATTCGCATAAGGTCAAGAGAATTATGGGAATGCTACACGGACCTCTGAGACGACTTTTGTGGTCGACTGGAGGACTTCTGGAGCGGTTAATGGCATAAGAGGGCAAAGTTACCCTACCTTGGGGATTTGGTCATTGTGCCCATGGACCCCAGCTACCCTACTGAGGAGTCCAAGTTACCCTACCTTCACCAGCAAAGTCATTCTACAACTTAGAGGTCAAATGCCTCAGATTCTATGGGCTCTTAGATGCTCATAGGCCCACACGCATCTGGGTGAGAAGGCCCCACACCTGAGTAAAGGTGGCCCGAACATGCTATTGAACTTGGGCGGGTTTTGCTAACACCCCCCTCTCGCCCAGCATTGGGACGGCGCGTCATAGGCAAATGGCTGCATAGTTGCTCGTTTGCTAGTAAAAGGAGGTCATTCGAGCGGCTGCCGTAACACTGTATACGTCGTCACCGTCCGTCCGACTGCATGTCGTTCGCAGGATATATAAGTGGAGTATGGGTAACCGCCAAAATGGAGGTCGCTCATAAATGGTCTCTCCGGCACCTAGGAGCCTATCTTAGCTTACGGGTAGTAGGGTAGTCTTCCTAGTGGTACTTGGGTAGTCCCATAAGGCCAGGGCTGTTAGGCATACCAGAAGGCTTAGCCTTCTTTTAGTGAATAAAGACCTATAGTTACCCTACCTTAGGATTCTGAGTTCCAAAAAGACAAGCCAACACCCCCTCCTGCACCAGCGTTGGAATGGCACTAGAGCGGCTGACGCCGCTCTAGTTGCGTCCCCTCACCAAAGACATTGTCAGTTGAGCCCTGCTCGTAACCCCATATACATCGTGGCCGTCTCTCCAACCGGATCCTGTTCGCAGGGTATATGAGGGAAGACCTTTGGCAAGCTTATGCAAATGGTTCAAGATAAGTCGGTCAACGTCGCATAAGGTTACTGAGCGCTAAAGACAATAGTTGCGAAAGTGGTCGTTAAGTAACGGGACGTTCTTACAGACAATGGTTAAACAACACATTCTATACTCCTCGCTCTCGCGATGAAAGTCGCAGAAGTGAACGGTGTTGTTGGATGAGGTAGTTTGAGAAATCAGGCATACCCGCACTCACGCAGGTTAATAGTATCCGTAGGTTGCTGACGGAACCATACGATAACGATATGACCATGGAGGGATAATGGCTATTGGTGCGATTATCCTGACAAGTCTATCTTATGCCTTGCAGATGTTGGTTGCAGGATATATCTGCAATGCTCAGAGGTTCAATAACAAAGCTGGCCCCTTTGTCGGTTTGATCATGGAGACCATTCTGTGTATGCAAATGGTAAGCAAGACTCCATGCCGACGAAGATGGATCGTAACCAATGGACTGATGTGTGGAAGCACCGTCAGGAAAATTCATGGGGTTGCTATTCGGAAGTCGAAGTGAGATAACAGAATTGTCAGGGTCAAATGGTGTTCGCACTTTTAGAAGAAACTGGAGTTTGTTAGTAGGTACTTAGTTAGAATGAGAACTAGAAGCAGCCCGCGACCACCCAGACGCTGCATATAAATATTGAGGTGCCTCCCGAGCTATTTTGAACATCATCAAGCAACGGAGAAGAGATCTTATCAATATAATAAGTTTTACGCTAGAAAAACTTTTATCATTCTATCTACTTATATTCAGATCATTGAGCCTTCCTGGACAATCTCTGTCTACGATAAAGAATATCGGCCTGAGTTATCTCGCAAGACTATGAGATAGGCTCCCTCCTAACAAGGGCGCTTTCGGGACAAATACCTCTGTAACTGTAATAACCCTACGATAGGTCGCTACAATCAGTATCACATTAGCCCAAATGGTATACCAAGTGGTAACCAGAGGTGGTATGGTCTCGTATACATAGTATATACGTGAGGTGGTAAACCTTGGGTAAGGCCTAGGGAATAGTTGAGTAGCCTTGAGGTACTCTACTAGGCAGGGTAACCTTTCGGAAGAATATTCACAAGAGGTCGAGAGAATTATGGGAAAGTTACACGGGCCTCCGAGACAACTTTTGTAGTCGACTGGAGGACTTCCGGAGTGGTTAATGGCATAAGAGGGCAAAGTTACCCTACCTTGGGAATTTGGTCATTATGCCGATGGACCCCAGATACCCTACTGAGGTGTCCAAGTTACCCTACCTTCACTGGCAAAGTCATCCTAGAACTTAGAGGTCAGTTGCCTCACATTCTATGGGCTCTTAGATGTTCTTGGGCACACACACGCATCTGCGCGGAGAGGCCCCACGCTTGTGTAAGGGTGGCCCAAACATACTATTGAACTTGGGCGGGTTTTGCTAACACCCCCCTCTGGCCCTAGCGATGGGACGGCGCGTCATAGGCAGACGGCGGTGTAGTTGCTCGTTTGCTAGTTAAAAGAGGTCATTGGAGCAGCTGCCGTAACACCGTATAAGTCGTCGCCGTCTGTCCGACTGAATGTCGTTCGCAGGATATATAAGTGGAGTATGGGTAACCACCAAATTGGAGGTCGCCCATATATGGTCTCTCGGGCACCTAGGAGTCTATTCTTGCCTACGGGTAGTAGGGTAGTCTTCCTAGTGGTACTAAGGTAGTCTCAGAAGGGCAGGGTGCTTTCGAGACAAATACCTCAGTAACCAGCCCGGGCCTTCTCCCCTTGATTTGTAGCATTACTATGGGTTGTTATTGGACTCTAGGGGTATGATTCTTATCACGGTAGAGCATGTCCCGAAAGGCTGGCTATGGGTAGCGCCCACTTAGCCAACCATCGGCTACATCTCACACGGGGAGCTTGCATGTCAGTTTATCACATTGGATAGTCGCGTAGATTAAATGATGGACTGCATAGCTTTTATAGACGAAACTACCTCTGGGCCAGTGAGTCCACCACCTAGGTATTGATTCCGGTTGTTGTCATAACTGTTAGCCACTGGTATGACTTCGATAGGAAGAGTTTTTCCACCTGCGGTTATATTGGAGATGCATTGCAGAAACTCATATCCTATTGATGGAGTTAAGTGTACCCGAGTTGGTCCGACACTTCCGGCAGGATAAATCCTGATGGAGGGTAGACCTCAGACAAACCCTGAGCAGGACAGGGTGCTCGCACAAGGTCGGAAGTAGTGGTGAATGTCAAAGGCTTAAATCTGATATCTACTTAAGTTTAAGTGTTTGGCATTCTACTTCGACAACCAACTTTTCTTCGCGAGAACTAAATTGAGTGAAGCTTCGAGTTTAACTATATTAAGTTTTACAGTTGATTCTTCTGAATTATTTTACCTCATCTTTATCTTCTACTTTGAGTGTTTGGTGCGGTCGCAACCTTAGAGTTCACCTCTCTTCAGGGTGCCCCCGTTACAGTAACCAGCCAGGACCTTCTCCCCTTGATTTCTAGCATTACTATGGGTTGTCAATAGACTCTAGAGGTATGAGTCTTATCACGGTAGAGTATGTCCCGAGAGGCTGGCTATGGGTAGCGTCCATTTAGCCAACTATCGGCTACATCTCACCGGCGGAGCTCGCATGTCAATTTATCACATTAGATAGTCGTGTAGATTTAATGACTGACCGCATAGCTTGTATAGACAAAACTACCACTGGGCCAGTGAGTCCACCACCTAGGTATCGAATCTGGTTGTTGTCATAACAGTTAGCCACTGGTATGACTTCGATAGGAAGAGTTTTTCCACCTGCAGTTGTATTGGAGATGTATTGCAGAAACTCATATCCTATTGACGGAGTTAAGTGTACCCAAGTTGGTCCGATACCTCAGGAAAGGATAATTCCTGGTGGAGGGTAGAACTCGGACAAGCCCTGAGCAGGCCAGGGTACTCGCACAAGGTCGGAGTAGTGGTGAATGTTAAAGGCTTAAATCTGATATCTACTTAAGTTTAAGTGTTTGGCATTCTACTTCGACAACCAACTTTTCCTCAAGAGAACTAAATTGAGTGAAGCTTGGAGCTTAACTATATTAAGTTTTACCGTTTGATTCTTTTGAATTATTTACCTCATCTTTATCTTCTACTTTGAGTGTTTGGTGTAGTCGCAACCGTTGAGTTCACCTCTCTATACGGTGCGCCCATTACGCACTGTTGGGGAACATGAGCTACCTGGCGACTCCTGCAGGTACCAGCAAGCTGGTTATATAAAGTTGTTTGAGGAACTCCATAGATCTCTACCGCAGCAGGGACCCCCCCTTCAAGGCCACCCTGAATCGCTTTTATGGCTTGTTGAATTAATTCTTCACGATCATCGTGAGCGCGAGGCTTCGTTCTGCCCATGGTGTGGTTTGCAGCTTCGGGGTTGTTTATTTCACACTACAAGCGTGGTATCTCTATGTTGTATCGTCTTGTCTGAGATACAACAAGCAAATCCCGCATCCCTGCGAAATCCCGGTTCCCCGTATTTGACGTTATAGTGGAAACATGAGATGTTGGATATCAAATAGACTAGCACTAGTCATCAACTATGACACTTAATTAGTATTGGCATTGTTTGGGATTCGAGATAGTGGAGGATTTCCTGCATTTCTTTTTCGTCTTTGCCTTTTCTGTCTCTTTCACTTTCGCAGACTCTGTCTTTATAAGAGACCTTATTATTCCCGTTTCTTTTCATATAACCCTCACTCTTATCGTTGTCTTTCTTTCACTCGTTAGATACGAATCTATTTTTTTCGCGCGTGCACTGTTGCTTCCATACCGAAATGACTATATCGATAGCCCACCGTTCACCCCACCAAATTTGTCAATTATCAGGGTGAGCGACCCGCGGAACCTGGCAGGTATAGGTGATTGAAGATAGTGTTAGAGTTTACGGAAGTGGATAGTTGTCAGAGACAAGGAAAGTGCATTGATGAGGAACAAGACGGAAGAATTGTTTTAGTTGTTTCATTTGTTCTAGAAGAAAGGATAGACAGAAGGGTTTTCTGGTGATGTCTTTCCTTTATTGTTATCATGGGGATATGCCTGAAGGAGAGATCGATATGTGTGACAGACGATAGAATGGTTGAGATACTTTTATTCTTATATAGACTTATGTTTAGTTAGTTTTGTTTTGGGTGACGAGCGAATGAACTTTCCGATTATACGTACCCTTTAGTCTGAGCGATGAGTCTAGATCGAGCTGTTGTGCCGCCACTGCGATTTATCCCCCGCAACAGATAGGCCTCCCTATTGCTGCTTTGTATATGAGAGTTATGAGTGAAAGATGAGTGAGATTGTGGAAATTCTGTCAAGTTGTTCGATAAATTGTTCTGCCGTCATCTTGGATATCGTACACTGTGGGTGGTGAAATTAGGAAGGATCAAGGGGAAAAAATAATGCATTTCTGTGATAGAGTATTCTAGAAAGAAAGAAAAAAAGAAAAAAACGGAGAAAATGAGTCTACAGGTATTAAAAGGAAATAGAGGGTGTTATGCTGTACAAGCGAGCGAAGGAAAGAAGGAACTAGTGAGAAAAAACAAAAGGAAGCAGAAGTGGAAAGTGGGAATTACGGGCAATATTCTACTTCATGTATCCAACAAAGAATAGTAACCTCTTTGGCCAATCCACTGAGCATGTATTATATGGCAATCGCCTATGAAACGATCGTAAGAGAAGTGGAGACCAAGAGAGACTGATGAGAGGGGGGAAATAGAGGAGAAGAATAGAGGAGAGTGAAATAAGGGCGCGGGGAAGAATAGCTATTAGGAGAGGGGTAGGTAACGGGGGAAGGGGATTCGGTGGTAGAAAGCAGGCCGGCTGGAAAGAATGAAAGGAGAGCAGAAGTACGGAGGTACAGCGCCTAAGTTTTGTATGTTCCACAAGCGAGTTTTGCTGGCCTTACGCCCTGTGGAACATACAAAACTTAGGAGCTGTACCTCCGTAAGTTCGACGGCTTAGGTAAGGGACGATCTGTGCTTCTTTACGGTTTTTTCTTCATCTCCAGGAGGGATAGTTCTTTTGTTGGGGGCCCGTTGGAGCAGAGTCTTCTGCCCTATGTTTTCGGTTTGATTGGCGTCTATGAGGGTGGGAAGGGAGGGTTTAGGTTCGGAGAGTAATTGCACAACTCCTGCATGTCCATGAGAGGTAGCTATCTCAAGGGCTGTTCCATCGAAGTCTGGTATGTTGGGATTGAGATCCTCTCGTTCTAATAATAACTTTACGATTCCCTCGTGTCCATCAATTGCAGCCCACAAGAGTGGCGTTCGGCCATATTCGGTGTCTGGAGTGTTGGGATTGAGATCCTCTCGTCCCAATAGCAACCTTACTATTCCGTCATACCCATGCTTCGCAGCCCACCAGAGTGGTGTTCGACCATATTTGGTGTCTGGAGTGTTGGGATTTAGGTCCTCTCGTTCCAATAGCAACCTTACTATTCCGTCATACCCAAACTCCGCAGCCCACGAGAGCGGAGTTCGACCATATTCGGTGTCTGAAGTGTTGGGATTGAGATCCTCTCGTTCCAATAGCAACCCCACTATTCCCTCATGACCGTACCTGGCAGCCCGCGAGAGCGGTGTCCGACCACATCGGGTGTCTGGAGTGTTGGGATTGATATCCGCTCGTTCCAATAGCAACCTTACTATTCCGTCAAACCCGTGCTGCGCAGCCCACCAGAGTGGTGTTCCACCATATTTGGTGTCTGGAGTGTTGGGATTGAGATCCGCTCGTTCCAATAGCAACCTTACTATTCCGTCATACCCACGCTGCGCAGCCCACCAGAGCGGTGTTCCACCATATTTGGTGTCTGGAGTGTTGGGATTGATATCCTCTCGTTCCAATAGCAACCCCACTATTCCCTCATGACCGTACCTGGCAGCCCGCGAGAGCGGTGTCCGACCACATCGGGTGTCTGGAGTGTTGGGATTGAGATCCGCTCGTTCCAATAGCAACCTTACTATTCCGTCATACCCACGCTGCGCAGCCCACCAGAGCGGTGTTCCACCATATTTGGTGTCTGGAATGTTGGGATTGAGATCCTCTCGTTTCAATAGCAACCCCACTATTCTCTCATGACCGTGCCCGGCAGCCCGCGAGAGCGGTGTCCGACCATATGGGGTGTCTGGAGTGTTGGGATTGATATCCACTCGTTCTAATAGCAAGCTTACTATTCCGTCATGCCCGCGATCCGCAGCCAACCAGAGTGGTGTTCGATCATATTTAGTGTCTGGAGTGTTGGGATTGAGATCCTCTCGTTCTAATAGTAGCTTTACGATTCCTTCATGTTGATTAATTGTAGCGCAGATGAGTGGCGTTCGGTTACTTTCAGTCTCGGGGGTGTTAGGGTTGGTATCCTCTCTTTCCAGTAGCAACCTTACCATTCCCTCATATCCGCACCCCGCAGCCCACGTGAGCGGTGTTTGACCAGATTTAGTGTCTGGAGTGTTAAGATTGAGATCCTTCCGTTGCAATAGCATCTTTACGATTCCCTCATGCCCAATTGCAGTGAGCAAGAGTGGGATTCGGTCAGTTTCGGTGTTGGTGCCGGAGGTGCTCAGACTGGTATCATCTCGTTCCAATATCAGCCTTACTATTCCGTCATACCCGCCCTCTGTAGCCCACCAGAGCGGTGTTCGACCATATTCGGTGTCTGGAGTGTTGGGATTGAGGTCCTTCCGTTGTAATAGCAACCGTACTGCTTCCTCATGCCCACCAGCGGCTGCCGCCAGGAGAGGCGTTTGGCCACTTTTGCTGTCTGGAATGTGGGGATTGATCTCATCTCGTTCTAATAGCAACCTGACTATTCCCTCATAACCGCACTGCGCTGCCCACCAGAGGGGTGTTCGACCAGATTCGGTATCTGGAGTATTAGGATCGGTCTCTATTCGCCTCAATAGCAACTTTACTACTCCCTCATACCCTCCCTCCGCAGCCCACGAAAGTAGTGTTCGATTCTCTTGGGTTTTCGCCGTGTTTGGATCGATATCTATCCGCTCCAATAGCAACTCCACTACTCCCGGATGCCCACGCTCCATGGCCCACCGGAGCGGTGTTTGACCATATTCGGTATCTGGAACGTTGGGATCGATATCCCATTGCCCTAATAGCAACTTTACTACCCCCTCATGTCCGCCCTTTGCAGCCCAAGAAAGTAGTGTTCGATTCTCTTGGGTGTTCGTCGTGTTTGTATCAATATCTATCCGCTCCAATAGCAACTCCACTACTCCGGGATGCCCACGCTCCATGGCCCACCGGAGCGGTGTTTGATCATATTCGGTATCTGGAGTGTTGGGATCGATATCCCAACGTCCCAACAACAACTTTACTACTCCCTGATGCCCACGCTCCACAGCCCACAAGAGCGGTGTGCGACCGTATCCAGTATCAGCAGTGTTGGGATCGATATCCTCTCGTTCCAATAGGAGCTTTACTACTCCCACATGGCCGCGTTCCGCGGCCCATATGAGTGGCGTTCGATCATATTGTGTATCTGCGGTGTCAGGATTGATATCCTTCTGCTGTAAAAGTATACTTACGACATCCTCATGGCCTCCTCCAGCTGCCCATGCAAGCGCCGTTCGACCCAAAGTATCTACCGCGTTAATATCCCATTCCTTCATCCCTAAAAGGCCAGCAACTGCCTCCGCAATCCCAAGGAATGCCGCTCCATGGAGCCCCGTAAAGCCATTAGGCGCATCTCCCCCATTTAGGCACCAGTCCCACCAAGGCCCACTGTCATGATAATGCAGCAAGAGCAACTGAGAGGATATATGCTGTTCAAATCCAATCAAAAGGTCCAGTGCAAGTGGACTAACAAACTCTGTCTTCTCCCATCTGATGTGTTTTCCCCAATAACAAGATGCATATTCAACAAAGGGGGCTGCCGACGGGGCAGAATCAAGAGTTGGCGAAAGTCTCCGGACACACTGGAAACTGAGGTATGTCAAGCATGCTTCGGCTATCATCGTGTGTGGGCTCTGGAAAAGACCTAGATTATCGGATAAATATTCTTGCAATGTGAAGTGGACAAGCCGGGCCGTAGATGAGGATGCCTCAATTGTAATAAGCCCCAAAGAGCACCTCAGGATTGTTTGAATTTCAGGGACGTTCTCATGATCTAGGTCTCGGGATTCTTTCTTTACTCCTAAGGCATGGCATAGCTCGCTAGTGTGTAGTGGTCGCTCCGAATTTGATACCCACATCAAGGCTTCTATTCCGAGTGCTGATCTACCTTCTTTCTGTGCCTTCATTCGGTCCACGGTTGCCGCATACGCATCTCTTAAATGCTTACCCTTGGTCATCTCCTCCAACTTTCGTCTTCTGGCAGAGATGGTAACCTCTCCCAGGATGGCATCGATGTTTAATGAAACGAGGAGGAATCTAAAGGCCAAGGCTTGTCAATATAAAAGCATGCATGGAATGGGGACAGTGGATGCTCCTACACACATTTCAGAGACTCTTTCTGGAATAATTTTCAGGATATCTGCACGCAAGCCATCTGACATTGCTATAGGCTCAGGGTCCATCTCCAACTTATTCTCCAAATAACTCTTTATGTCATGCGTTTTTGGAATGACAGGAATTGTAAGCCTGGTGGTGAAATATCTAGTAATTTCTACCTCGACTTGAGGCCTTCCAGTGAGAAATATTCGTGTCCTTGGTGACTCCTCAAGGACTTCCTTCATTGAGCCAAGAAGCTCCAGTAGATGCTTAGGAGGGCACTCATCCAAGGCATCAATACAAATGAAAACCCGTGGTATTATGGCAACAGCCTGCTTTAGCATCTGCGCCATATCCGGAAGCCGCAGACCTCGACCGCCGACTTCTCTTTTCGCCTTTTGGTAGGTCTTTCGCACGTGCTCTAGCACTTCCCCTCTAACCAACAGCTGCTTAAGGATGGCCCCTACGATATTGGTACTCGTCTGCTCCTGTTGGTCGCGGTAGTCGAAGTAGAACATTGCGATTGCAATTTCTTGCTCACAAGGTCCATCGCACAGGTCATCGATCACTAATGAACTAATATTCCTTGCCGTCGGCGATAATTCCTGCTTCTTCCGGATGAATCAGGCACTTACCTTAGATATGTTTTCCCCACCCCAGGATCCCCGTAGCAAAATAAAACACTCTCATCTGCTCCACCTTCCTTACTCCTCCACCTCCGAAACTCGCTTGTTTCAAAAAGCCAGTTTCCCACACCATCAAGCCTGTCGCTACGTACATCATGATGCCTTCTCCTAGGGTCGAGTGGCGAGAGCCACTGCATAATTTCTGGGTTCTCATCTGCTATGACTTTGTTCACATGGACGATATTGTTGCTATTCGTTACGTTATTGCAGTTGACATTGCGGTTACCGATCGAGATTGAGTGCGGATATGATGAGTTCTTCATAATGTGTCGAAAGTGTCTGTCGGGCGCAGATATGCTATAGCGATTTCTGTAGTAGCGGTATTGGCGATGTATGGAATTTGCATCGACCAGGTAGAAGGAAAAGAGGGGTGCGGCTCCAACATCTAAAATTATTATCCAATCATTTCCTGTTGGGTCAAAGGTGGAAGGTCGATGGTTGTGGCACTGTACACAACACCCCCTACTCTCATACTCGGGCGGAGCACCAATTCATGCTTCCAGCCCCCCCACGAAATGCACAGGGTAGTCCAGGAGTCTGTATTTCAGGCTTCTGTATCTCCGCACATCTTACAGTATTTATTAAAATGAATCATTGCCGATCTATGTATAAAATGACATTACCAAAGACTACAATAACTAACTAGCTCAAGTATCGGCGCTGCCACGCGTTCCCCTCGGCTATCGGTAAGCTATCTGATCGTAAAGTTAGCTACCTGTTAGTCCGGCTGGATTGTAGTTGTGTCTTCTCGACCGTCAGTTGCTATCTCCTGGAGCACTCGCGCCTCCACGCCAAGAGTTGGCACCCTGGTGGATAACTTAGTCACACCGGAACCATGGAAGGTAGAACGATAACCCTGGAACTTGAATGGGATCACTCACAACAACGGACGCACATCCTAGGAAGCTAATAGCGCAATACTCGAGTACCGGTGTGGGAATGTTCTACCGTCTTCCCTTAGTTGGATGGTGTGTTCGACCGAGCCGTATTCACCCGTGCGAGTGTGATCGTGACCTTCTACTAAACCGGATAGTAAGTCTATGGTGAGCCGCCTTGGTGATACTGTAATTAATTAGATGAACAGGGATAGAATAAAAGGTGAAGTGCTGGACCAAATTACAATAGATGGGAGATGCGTTCTATTGGGTGGTTGTCTTGATGGTGCCACTCTTCCCTTACTGAGTGGAGAGAAAGGTGGCTTATACGGAGTATGCAGAAATCTCTGCATGCCAAGCTATACACAAAATAGGCAAGTCACGAATAGGGAAATCCTACCTGTGACTGCCAAACTATCCTATTTATAACGCCCTAGACCACACCGGTAGGTGAGAAGCGAGCGCTCGGGAGTATCAAACCCTAATCGTTACCCACGTGGGATAATTCGATTCGCAGGCACTACCAGTATCGGAGTACGGTACCATAGATATCCATGAATTGCCGAAGATTCAACCCAAGAAGTCTCTACAGTCGGATTCCGCGCTAGAATAAATCACAATTTATGTTTTGCACAGGCCAGACCTCCCCATGGTCTAGCGATTCTAATCATTTAAATGAAAAAAATAAAAATAAGAATAACTCACGAAGGGATTACCAGCACGCTAGCGTTTGGCTCGGCTCAAATGAGCACATCACTTTAATCCCGCGATACCCGAATCCCCAGCTCTTCTGTTAGACACATTCACACGTGGATTCTATCCACAAACTAGATCATCGCTATTTTTTTTTCTCCTTTTTTCTTCTCTCTTTTCTCCCAAACCATAAGATGAACTAAGGACTACTTGGGCGCAAATTAAGCTTTCAAAAGAGCGATAACTTGAAGGGTCACCTCTCGTCAACCCTCCTACCCGCACTGCTATCTCCCCACTACTACTATTGCCTACTACCACAACACTCACAAGACCAAATTTTTTTCAACTCCCCTTTACATTTCCTCTCTTGGAGAATAAGTATTTCTATTATTTTTACCCCCGTGAAGTTGTGCTGCCAGTTGATGGTTGATGATAAGGCACAATGGTTGACGAGGGGAAGCCGTTGCCACAAGCATTTTGAGTGCTTAATTCACCCCAGTATTATTCTTGGCAACAGGTTTATCTTCATAGATGATCACTCGCTCACTTATCTTCGGCCTTCATTCTTAACACATACGGGGGAGAGCTTTATTGCTAGTATATCATAGCCGTAAAGTGAGCCCCCTGTGCTGGAAATCGTGAGGTGCTGCTTGGCATGCTTGGGCTAGTTCCGTTGTTCGCATAGCCTCCGGGAATGCCCTTAGGTTTTGGATCGATGCATCAGCTGCGGATCAGCCTATTCGACGGTGGTGGCAACCGAACGAAACGCCAAGATTTCACACCAACGAAAACAGGATCGCGCGGCTTAGGGGTGAGGAAGCTCTCTTCCACTACTACAACTAACTAATGGTAAAGACAGGAGTATATACAAGGCACAACGGCGTCGCCTCCCTGTCCTTTGATGGGTTTCCACACATATCCAGTCCCTTTCACTGTGCGTCTCCCTTTCCCCTTTCTTCTGCTCTCTTGCTGGCAAAGGAAAGACAGAGACTCCCATTATTCATACCCTTCGGGCATCGCCCAACACCCGCGCATCCGACTCACTTCCACTAGTCTTTCCGCTTCCCTTCCGGCGAATTCATCAATCCAAAACCTAAACTCATTCCTGTAGCCGAAATGCTTTCCCGAAAGTGTAAGCATCCCCAAAGCTAGAGCGCGTTCCCGGAGTCTATCCGAATAATAAAGCGATCATCATGAGAGCATGCGGAGCAGCACCTCACGAATTTCAACATATCGGATGGAAAGTGGAAGAGCTGGATACCCGAAGGCTACGAACAGTTGAAGTCTTTTGGCTTTCCTTTGTTAGCGCGTGAGTATGGGAGGAGGGAACGGGGGACGTACCGCAGGAGAAAACGGATATGGGTGGTGATCCATGGAAGTATAGGAGGACTTTGTTGTCGTTATATATACTTTAGTCTTTATCGTTAGTTAGTTAATAGATAAGTTAGTGTTGAAGAAGAAAACGCGAGAACTTGCCCACTTCTAAGGTGCGCGATCGTATCTTTTTGTGTGAACTCTTGGCGTTTCGTTTGGTTGTCGGGTAGATCCGTCGATCCGTCGATCCGTTTGAAGCCCTATGCAATCAGGCTTCTTGGCAACTGAGATCGCCAACTAGGAAGGATTAAAAGCAGCAAGGAATATTAGCTAATTCACACAAAGCTAAGCTGGAATTCTCCCCGAGAGCATTGATGGCCCATCCTGCTTGTCTAGAATACTACACGCGGGATAGCTAGAAAAAAGTACTCGAGTAGTGGCGGGTCAGGGACCAACCTATTTTCTGTAGCGACTGCAGCCACCTCATCTACTTGTGTCTGCTATCCTGCACCATATATTTTTAATGTTTTCGTAGTTCGGGCAGCCCTATCATTACCAGATGCTCGCTCCTGAGCTCAAGCTGGGTTAGCAGAGACTCCCGGTAGAGGCTGTTTGTCTGTTAGAAATGGGAGGGCAATACGGTGCATAGCGTGTATAAGTGATTGAAAATCAGCCCCAGTATCAGTACTCTGACTATTCAAGTTATGAGGGAGCGGTGGGTAAGATTGCTCGACTTCCATAAAAAGTTGACCTTTTATAACTTATCATTCATCGTGAAGGGTGGAATAATAAAGAGTACAATACGGTAGATTCCTATGATAGAGCGTTCTGGCTAAAATAATGTCAGAAGTGAAAAGGGGGAATGAGTCTACATGTAATAAATGGAGATCAACGGTGCTGCACTACAGGGATGACAGGCGAAAAGCAAAAATGGTGGCGGAGGAGACCTGTAATCCCTGAGCTTTGGCACTAGGTCCGTTTACATATCGTACTGTAAAAACTGGAATAATTGGCGCTCGCGCTAGTATGTTGTAATAGCGACACTCTGATGGCAGCTCGCTCACAACCCAATGATAACTGGGGTAGCGTAGGTAACGGCGCAAAGCACGGAGAAAAGCACGTAGGTGGTGGTTCCAGTATGTGATGATAACGATGTGGATGTTCAATGTACGATACAGGAAGCTCTCTACTGGTAGCTCAGACTAAATACAGAAGAGAGCGCACAAACACACAAAACAGGAAAAACCCACACAACGGGAAAAACCCCCAAGTGGCAGTCACGACCCTAAACCGGTCGTACCCCAAACTAACTATCATACCCTAACAACTATGGGATTCCAGCTATCATGTTGAACATAAGGTTGGGCGAACGGAAAGCCCATATTTTAAAAGGAAATGGGTGTCTCCACACTGAAAACTGGGGTTCACTTCTCTAAGTCTCAATTATCAAATTTATTCTCAGGGTGTGCCACCAGTCAAGGCCTACGGCCAGAATGCTAGCTCTTGATATGACCGCGGTGATTGGGGTGGCGAAGTAGAAAGAGGAAAAATTTAAACAAATGTATGAACCTTAGCTTGACATATGATACCTTAAGCTAACATACTAGCGTAAGGGCCAATCATTCCAATTTTTACGGTAGATGGCCGTCTAAGTTGCAGGCAGTACAGTTCCGGTAGCTGGAGATAGCGACCGTCAAGGGAGGGTTTGGAGGTTGGAGGTGTATTGCTCGCCTAGCGTGCCCTCTACTGGTAGCTTCTGGTGGAGTTTTTCAACCTCACCTCCGGAGAAATGTCATTTTTGAGGGTCTAGCAACAAGAATTTGGGAAGGTCGTAAACTAGGTAAACACTTTGGAACGGTTCCTTTCTACCAAGCCCTCGCATGACCTGACCGTCTAGTTTCACTATGCTCACTAGAAAAAAAAGGAAGGAAAAGGTCTGTTCCCGACATTTACCTACTTGAGTATTATATACTAGGACATCGCATGTCGCCATGAGCTTTAATATAAGCGAAGCGGAGTTTTGAACTGCTCACCCAGCATGTAGGAAAGAGTCAGAGATAGACTTTTCTTCTTCTTTTCCGCTAGCAGCAATTTGGACTTAAACAGTCAGGAAAACGCACCCTTACTCTGTTGGACAGGTCGTTATTTACTTTCCGGCCCCAACACCCCAATCCGTAGTTCACTGAATTTCTGGTGTGAATTCCCTAGGCCAAAAGAGCTTGTAGTGACTAGGACAGAAGATATTTGATATATGGTCCCTTGACAAAATTAACCGCGTTTCAACCAAGAGGGAAAAACTTGGACCATGACAACAACAGCCCCCCACCAACCCCACTATCCTTAAAACTAAGAAAAAATATCAAAGATGTAAGTATAAGGTAGAATACATAGTAGAAATTAATACTTGAGCTAGCCAAAGTTCTTTAAGTGGTGTTGAAAGTTCAGGGTGATGAGGAGGGTTGCGTTGCTATCAATCGTTGAATCGCGGTTAATTTTGTCAACGCACTAATAGCTAATGTTTCTAGCTAAACAATAGGGCGGACAGCTTTATTCGGTCAGGGATATGATACCTCCACAGCGATAGAAAGATGAACCTCTGAAAGCATGAGAACAGTCATGTGTAAACACGCCGTATTGTAGTAAGATATTTTCACCTTAGCCCAACAGAAGGCGTAAATCTGCAGGGGAAAACCCACAAGCACACAGAAACTCATAGATTAAGGGCTGGTCTCACCGTTGCTAACTACCCCACTATACCGACACTTTATAATAGGGTGATAGGTATTTAGCGGCCTTCATCCAACATCCAAATTCTGTTGGTCACTCGGTTTCTTGAACATTCCCGCTATAAAATTTGAGTAAGTTATCACCAAAATAGCCCAATTTCACAAAATCTGTGGCGAAACACAAGTTTTCCCTACCGGGGAATACTCGAAAAGTTGCCACTTATAGATGGGGTGATTTGAATAATTACTATTATAGAGCCCTTCTCTTGCTCTGCGTGCCCATGCAGGGTGTTTAGTGAAGGGAGCTTAAAGTTCAAGTATGGTGCTATAAACGGGAAGCGGTGTCGTAAAGACAATATTAGGCTAGATAAAAACAAAAAGCACACTAGAGTCGGTCGGGCTATGATACTATGACTTCCCTAGAAACAAATAAGAAGGAAAAAGTTGAAAATTGAAAATCTGATAGTATGGTGCCTAGCATTCTAAGGATTACTTACGAAAGCCTAAGGGCTATAGATTTCTGAAAAGGAAAAAGAGAGGGAGAGAGGGAGAGAGGGAGAGAGGGAGAGAGGGAGAGAGGGAGAGAGGGAGAGAGGGAGAGAGGGAGAGAGGGAGAAAGGGAGAAAGGATAAGTTACTCTCTAGTATTAGGAGGCCGAAATGTGGAATGAGAAGGAGGAATAAAAGGGATGATGTGTGGTCGGTACCTCACATGAAACATAAGGTGAGTATCTCACCGGAGGAAGCTATAACACCCGACACTCTATACCATATACGGTATCTAAAACACGGGGAAAGAGGTCGAGACAGGTTGACAACTGGGCCGTTTCCAATCATGATTACTATGATATTTTTATGAGTTTATTCGCGATTAGGGCTCAACGGTCATTTTGTGAAAGGGATTTGTCCAGGAAGTTGTATGGGGAGTATGTCGGGAAAGACACGTCATGTCTGAGCAGTCGTTCTTGTTGGGGAGTGGCAGGGCAGTGGTAGGGGCCATCATGCGTATGGTCATTGTCAGGGTGAGCGACTGGTGGAACCTGGCAAGTATAGGTGATTGAAGATATGTCTCCCTATTGCTGATTTGTCCAAGAGTTATGAGTGAAAAATGAGTGGGATTGTGGAAATTCTGTCAAGTTCCATAATTTATACTGCCGTCATTCGGGATATCATACACTGTGGGTGGTGAAATACTGAGGAATTGAGAGGGGAAGGTATAATGTATTTCTATTATAGAGTTTTCTAGAAAAAAAGAACAAGATCTAAGGAAAAAAAGGGTGAGAATGAGTCTACAGGCATTAAAAGGAGATAGATGGTCTTATGCTGTACGAGCAAAAGAAAGAAGGAGCTAATGGGAAAAAGCAAAGAGAAGCAAAAGTGGAACGTAGAGATTATGGGCCATATTCCACTTGATGTATCCAACAGAGAAAAGTAACCTTTTTGCCCAATCGACTGCGCTGGGTAATAATATAGCAATCCTTTATAAAATGGTGGAAATAAAATGGGGGGTAGCGAGATTGGTGGGAGTAGGGGAGAAGGGGAGAAGGTTGAGGAGGAAATAAGGGTCGAGCGGAGGATGGTTTTTTTTTTTGGGAGAGGGGGCTAGGTATCAGGGGGAGGGGTTTCGGTGGGAAGTAGGCCAGCGGGGGAGGATGAAAGGGGAGTTGAAGTAAGTTTGGCGGCTTAGGTGGGGGATGCTCTGTGTTTCTTTCGGGGGTTTTCCTCACTGCCGGGAGAGATTGTTCTTTTATTGTTGCGCAAGATGGCCCCTGGTGGAAGAGTCTCCCGCCCTATGTCTTCGGCTTGGTTGGTGTTGGTGGGGGTAGGAATGGAAGGCTTAGATTGGGAGAGTAATCGCACAACTCCTGCATGTCCTCGGGACGTAGCTATTTCAAGTGCACTTGTACCGCCGAGGTCTGGTATGTCGGGATTAAGATCCTTTCGTTCTAATAGTAACTTTACGATTCCCTCAAGTCCAAAGATTGCACCCCACCAGAGCGGTGTTCGACCATGTTGGGTGTCTGGAGTGTTGGGATTGAGATCCTCTCGTTCCAGTAACAACCTTACTATTCCCTCATACCCGCCCTCCGCAGCGCACCAGAGCGGTGTTTGACCACATTCGGTGTCCGGGGTGTTGAGATCGGTATCCTCTCGTTCCAATAGCAACCTTACTATTCCCTCATACCCGCCCTCCGCAGCGCACCAGAGCGGTGTTCGACCACATTCGGTGTCTGGAGTGTTGGGATTGAGATCTTTCCGTTTTAATAGCAACTCCACTACTCCCTCATGTCCATTAATCGCAGCGCCCAAGAGTGGCGTTCGGTTACTTTTGGTGTTGGTGTCGGGGGTGTTGGGATTGGTATCTTCTCGTTCTAATAGCAACCTTACAATTCCGGCACGCCCGCGCTCCGCAGCCCACGAGAGTGGTGTTCCACCACATTTGGTGTCTGGAGTGTTGGGATTGAGATCTTTCCGTTGTAATAGCAACTCCACTACTCCCTCATGTCCATTAATCGCAGCGCCCAAGAGTGGCGTTCGGTTACTTTTGGTGTTGGTGTCGGGGGTGTTGGGATTGGTATCTTCTCGTTCCAATAGCAACCTTACCATTCCGTTATACCCGCGCTCCGCAGCCCACGAGACCGGTGTTCGACCATATTGGGTGTCTGGAATGTTGGGATTGAGATCCTTTCGTTGAAGTAGCAACCCCACTACTCCCTCATGTCTACGAATCGCAGCACACAAGAGTGGCGTTCGGTTACTCTCAGTCTCGGGGGTATTGGGGTCGGTATCCTCTCGTTCCAGCAGCAACCTTACCATTCCTTCATATCCGTACCCCGCAGCCCACGAGAGCGGTGTTTGACCAGATTTGGTGTCTGGAGTGTTGGGATTGAGATCCTTCCGCTGTAATAGCATCTTTACGATTCCATCATGCCCAATTGCAGCGAACAAGAGTGGGATTCGGTCAGTTTCGGTGTTGGTGCCGGGGGTGCTGAGATTGGTATCCTCTCGTTCAAATAGCAATCTTACTATTCCCTCATACCCGCCCTCTGCAGCGCACCAGAGCGGTGTTCGACCACATTCGGTGTCAGCAGTGTTGGGATTGATATCCTCTCGTTCCAATAGCAACTTTGTTATTCCGTCATACCCGCGCTTCGCAGCGCACCAGAGCGGTGTTCGACCATATTCGGTGTCTGGAGTGTTGGGATTGAGATCTTTCCGTTTTAATAGCAACTCCACTACTCCCTCATGTCCATTAATCGCAGCGCCCAAGAGTGGCGTTCGGTTACTTTTGGTGTTGGTGTCGGGGGTGTTGGGATTGGTATCTTCTCGTTCCAATAGCAATCTTACTATTCCGTTATACCCGCGCTCCGCAGCCCACCAGAGCGGTGTTCGACCATATTGGGTGTCTGGAGTGTTGGGATTAAGACCCTTCCGTTGTAATACCAACCCCACTACTCCCTCATGGCCGCCCGCCGCGGCCGCCAGGAGCGGCGTTCGGCCATATTTGGTATCTGGAGTGCTGGGATTGATATCCTTTCGTTCCAATAGCAACCTTAATATTCCGTCATACCCGTGCTCCGCAGCCAACCGGAGCGGTGTTCGACCATATTGGGTGTCTGGAGTGTTGGGATTGAGATCCTTTCGTTGTAGTAGCAACCCCACTACTCCCTCATGTCTTCGAATGACAGCACACAAGAGTGGCGTTCTGTTACTCTCAGTCTCGGGGGTGTTGGGGTCAGTATCCTCTCGTTCCAGTAGCAACCTTACCGTTCCCTCATATCCGTACCCCGCAGCCCACGAGAGCGGTGTTTGACCAGTTTTGGTGTCCGGAGTGTTGGGATTGAGATCCTTCCGCTGTAATAGCATCTTTACGATTCCATCATGCCCAATTGCAGCGAACAAGAGTGGGATTCGGTCAGTTTCGGTGTTGGTGCCGGGGGTGCTGAGATTGGTATCCTCTCGTTCCAATAGCAATCTTACTATTCCGTCATACCCGCGCTCCGCAGCCCACCAGAGCGGTGTTCGACCATATTGTGTGTCTGGAATGTTGGGATTGAGATCCTTCCGTTGTAATAGCAATCCTACTACTCCTTCATATCCACCCACCGTGGCCGCCAGGAGTGGTGTTTGGCCACATCTGGCATCTGGGGTGTTGAGGTTGATATCCTCTTTTTCCAATAACAACCTTACTATTCCCTCGCATCCGCGCTCAGCAGCCCACCAGAGCGGTATTCTACCAAATGTCGGATCTGGAGTGTTGGGGTCGATGTCCTCTCGTGCCAATAGCAGCTTTACAACTCCCTGACGGCTGTGCTCAACAGCCCACGAGAGCGGTGTTCGATTATCTTGGATGTCTGCTGTGTTGGGATCAAGGTCTACTCGTTCCAATAATAACTTTACTATTTCCTGATACTCACACTCCATAGCCCACCGGAGCGGTGTTCGACCAAATCCGGTGTCTGGAGTGTTGGGATTGAGGTCCTTCCGTTGTAATAGCAACCCCACTACTCCCTCATGTCCACCCGCCGTAGCTGCTAGGAGTGGCGTTCGGCCATACTCGGGGTCTAGGGCGTTGGGATTTGTATCTTCTCGTTCCAATAGCAGCCCTACCATTCCCTCATACCCGTGGCACGCAGCCCAGGGGAGGGGTGTTCTGTTAGATTTCGTGTCTGGAGTGTTGGGATCGATGCCCCATGGTCCCAATAGGAATTTTACTACCCCCTCACGCCCATCACGCAGAGCCCGCCACAGCAATGTTCCACCAAAGCTGGTGTCCGGAGTGCTGATATCCTCTCCTTCCAATAGTAGCTTTACCCCCTGATTCCCGTGCTCAACTGCCCAAGACAGTGGTGTTCGATCTCCTTGCGCGCCTTCAGTGTTAGAATCAATATCTACTCGTTCTAATAGCAACTTCACTATTCCCTCAAACTCGCATTGCGCAGCCCACCGAAGTGGTGTTCGGCCATGCTCAACATCTGGAGTGTTGAGGTTGAGATCCTTCCTTTGCAACAGCAAAGCAACTACACCCTCATGTCCACCAATCACAGCACACAAGAGTGGCGTTCGGCCGCTTTTGAGGTCTGGAGTGCTGAGATTGGCATCTTCTCGTTCCAATAGCAACTTTACTATTCCCACACACCCACCTTCCGCAGCCCACCAGAGCGGGGTTCGACCATATTCGGCATCTGGGGTGTTGGAGTTGAGATCATATCGTTGTAATAATAACCCTACTACTCCCTCGTGCCCACCCGCTGCGGCCGCGATGAGTGGCGTTCGGCCGTAATTGGTTTCCGGGGTGTTGGGATTGGTATCCTCTCGTCCCAATAGTAATCTTACCATTCCCTCATACCCGTGATGAGCGGACCACCAGAGCGGTGTTTGACCACACTCGATGTCTGCTGTGTTGGAATCCACATCCCGTCGTTCCAAGAGCAGCGCTACTACTCTCTGATGCCCGTGCTCTACGGCCCACGAGAGCGGGGATCGATTATCTTGGATATCTGCGGTGTTAGGATTGATATCCTCTCGTTCTAATAGCAACTTTACTATCCCACGATTCCCACGCTCCACAGCCCACCGGAGCGGTGCCCGGCCATATTCGGTGTCTGGGGTGTTGGGATTTAGATCCTTCCGGTGTAATAGCAGCTCTACTATCCGCTCATGTCCATCCACCGTAGCCGTTAGGAGTGGCGTTAGGCCATGTTTAGTATCTGCAGTGTCCGGATTGGTATCCTCTCGTTCCAATAGCAGCCTTACCGCTCCGCCATACCCGCGCTCCACAGCCCGCCGGAGCGGTGTCTGACCATATTCGAGGTCTGGAATGTTGGGATTGGTATCCTCTCGTTTCAATAGCAGCCTTACTATCACCTCATTTCCTCGCTCCGCAGCCCACCAGAGCGGCGTTCCACCACATTGGGCGTCTGCAATGTTGGGATTGAGATCCTGCCGTTGTAATAACAATTTTATTATTCCCTCATCCCCGCGCTCCACAGCACACCAGAGGGGTGTTTGGCCACATTCGGTGTCGGGGGTGTTGAGATCGGTATCCTCTCGTTCCAATAGCAACCTTACTATTCCGCCATATCCGCGCTCCACAGCCCGTCGGAGCGGTGTTCGACCATATTCGATGTCTCGAATATTGGGATTGATGTTTTCTCGTTCCAATAGCAACCTTACTATTCCCTCGTGCCCAAGCTCGGCAGCCCACCAAAGAGGTGTTCGTTTGTCTTGGGTGGCCGCAGTGTTAGGATCGATATCCCCTTGTTCCAATAGCAGCTTTACTGCTCCCTGATTACCACGCTCCACGGCCCGTAGGAGTGGTGTTTGGCCATTTTCAGTATCTGGAGTGTTGGGATCGATATCTATCCGTTCCAATAGCAACCTTATTATTCCCTCATGCCCTCGCTCCGCAGCCCACGAGAGTGGTGTTCGCTTATCTCGAGCGTCTGCAGCATTGGGATCGATATCCCATCGTTCCAATAACAACTTTACAACTCCTTGATGTCCTCGTTCCGCAGCCCACAGTAGCGGTGTCCGGCCATATCCGGTATCGGCAGAGTTAGGATTGATACCTTCTCGTTCCAATAGAAGCTTTACTACTGTCTCATGCCCACGCTCCGCAGCCCACAAGAGTGGTGTTCGATCATACTGTATATCTGGGGCGTTGGGGTTGATATCTTTCCGTTGCAAGAGTATCCGTACAGCCTCCTCATGGCCTCTTATAGCTGCCCATGCAAGTGCCGTTCGACCCAAGGTATCTGCCGCGTTAATATCCCACTCCTTCATTTCTAAAAGGGCAGCAACTGCCTCCGCAATCCCAAGAAATGCCGCCCCATGGAGACCCGTAAAGCCATTCGGGCCATCCTCATGAACACACCAGTCCCACCAAGGTCCATCGTCATGATAATGTAGCAAGAGTAGCTGAGAGGATATATGCTGTTCGAATCCAATCAAAAGCTCTAGTGCAAGTGGACTCACAAACTCAATCTCCTCCCTTCTGATGTGCTTTCCCCAATAACGAGACGCATATTCAACAAGGGGCACCGTCGATGGAGCAGAATCAAGAGTTGGCGAAAGTTCCCGGACACACTGGAAACTGAGGTACGCCAAGCAAGCCTCCGCTATCATCGTGTGTGGGCTTTGGAATAGACTTAGATTATTAGATAAATGCTCTTTCAAAGTGAAGTGGACAAGCCGGACTGTGGAGGAGGATGCCTCAGTCGTGATGAGCCCCAAAGAGCACCTCAGAATAGTTCGAATTTCGGGGACGTTCTCGTGATCAAGATCTGTGGATCCTTTCTTTATTCCTAAAGCATGGCATAGTTCGCTAGTGTGTAGCGGTCGCTCCGAATTCGATACCCACATCAAGGCTTCTATTCCGAGTGCGGATCTACCTTCCTTCTGCGCCTTCATTCGGTTTATGGTTGCCTCGTACGCATCTCTTAAATGCTTGCCCTTGGTCATCTCCTCCAACTTTCGTCTTCTCGCAGAGACGGTAACCTCTCCCAGGATCGCGTCGATGGTTAATGCAACAAGGAGAAATCTGCACACCATGGTTAGTTAATATAAGATCATGCATGGGGTGGGGACAGTGGATGCGCTTGCACACATTTCGGAGATCCGCTCTGGAATAATTCTCAGGATATCTGCCCGTAAGCCAACGGACATCGCCATAGGCTCTGGGTCCATCTCCAACTTGCTCTCCAAATATATGTGTATATCATGCGTCTTCGAAACGATCGGTACTGTAAGGCCAGTGATGAAAGACCCTGTAATTTCAGCCTCAACTTGAGGCCTCCCGGTGAGAAATACTCGTGTCTTCAGAGACTCCCGAAGGATATCTTTTATTGACCTGAGAAGTCCCAGCAGATGCTTAGGAGGGCACTCATCTAAAGCATCAATACAGATGAAAACCTGTGGTAACATGGCAACAGCCTGCTTCAGCATCTGCACCATATCCGGAAGTCGCAGACCTCTACCGCCGACTTCTCTTTTCGCCTTTCGATATGCCTTTTGCACGTGCTCTAGCACTTCCCCTCTAACCAACAGCTGCTTAAGAATGGCTCCTACAATATCGGTAGTGGTCTGCTCTTGTTGGCCGCTGAAGTCGCAGTAGAACATTGCGATTGCAATTTCTTCCTCGCATGGTGCATCGCAGAGGTCGTCGATCACTAATGAACTAATGCGCTGACCGTAAGCGACAATTCCTACTTTTTCCAGATGACCCAGGCACCTACGTTAAATATGTTTTCCCCACTCCAGGATCCCCGCAGCAAAATAAGACAGCCTTTTCTGCTCCGCCTTCCCTGCTCCTCCACTCCCGAAACTCGTTTGTTTCTAAAAGCCAGTTTCCCACACCATCGAGCCTGTCGGTACGTACATCCTGATGCCTTCTCCTTGGGTTGAGTGGCGAGAGCCACTGCATAATTTCTGGGTTCGCATCGGCTATGATTTTGTTGTTGACATTGACGGTATTGTTGCGATTTGTCACTCGTAGGTTATTGACGATATTATTACTATTCGTTACGTTACCGCAGTCGAAATTGCCGTCACCAATCCAGATGGAGCGCTGATAAGATGTGCTGCCCATAGTGTGTCGAAAGTGTCTGGTGAGTGTAGATACGCTACAGTGATACCTGGAGAAGCGATGTTGGAGGTTTATTGAATTTTCATCGACCAGGCTGAAAAAAGGGAGGTGCTCCCACGGCTGAAATTACCACCCAATCATTTCCTGCTGAGTCAAGGGTGGAACGTCAATGTTGTGCAACACAACACCACAGCTCTGATCTTTGTGCTCGGGCGGAGCCGCAATCTGTGCTTCAAGCTCCGCCTGGAATGTACTCGAGTACCCGTACTTGTAGCCCGGGAGTTTATGTTTTATGCTTTGTATCTCAGCGCACCAAACAGCATTTAACAAAATCGAATCATTTCTTATCTATGAGATAGCCTTATCAACGACTTCAATAACTAACTGCCTTAAGTACAAGTGCTGTGGGTGTCTGACCTATCGATGGGCAATTTAATCGTGAAGTTAGTTGTCAGAGCGGCTGGATTCTAGTTGTCTTCACTATACTTGCGATTTTCAAAAGTATCCGGATATGGCCAGGGAGCTTGGCGCCAAGGATTCAGGGGCGTGGGCAGGCCTAGGTACACGCGTGTTTACCAACAATTTTTTTTTTTGTTAAATCCTTGGTATGATTTTAGGTACATGACTAGCACTCCCCAGGGTCCAACCACTGCATTCGGGAAAAATCCCATGGCAAATAAAAACCCAAAACAAAACATAACATAAGAAATAAAATCATAAACAAAACCAAAAATACCTAACGGTATGAAATCAACGTGAACATTCCCTGTAATCAGGGTTTCTTGAAAATTGTCCTCCTTCAATCAGCACTGTATCTGTGAAGCCTTCGTAAAAGGAAAAACATCCATATTACCAGGAAAATTTAACTTATTCAATGAAATAAAAGAAATCAAACATTTCATCAAATCCCATCCCTTTTTATTCTCAGCCCAAACCAAAGATTCCGGCGAAATATCAAAAATCTCATCAGGTTGTTCAGCCCTGGCGCTAGCGAGGGCCTGGCAATCTGCAATAACGTGTTGGAAGGTCTCGGGTTCATTCTCACATCTAGGACAAAGCACACTTGCCTCCGGATTCCTCCAGTCCTTTTGTGCCCTTAGGTAACTCTTGCCAGCCCTCATCTGATGAAGACGGGAGGCTGCAAACTTATTGATTGTCATAAAACGCCAGCACGTTCTCAACGGGCCTGTAGCCGTAATATTCAGGATAGTTGAGCAGTTTCCACTTCTGGTGTATATGTTCTCGAACCTGTTTTAGAGTGTCGTCGTAAAACTCACACTCATCAGGGCCTGGCGGTGACCATATATTCGTTTTTCGAGGGACAGGCCACTTTGAAAAGAGTAGCCTTGCTCTTCTGGCCACATCGTCTATAGGAAGGATCCTCTGGACCGATGTGTAGGAAGTTGAGTCCCATGTCTTGGGTTTCATGCCTCCGGCCTTAGAGAAGGCTGCCCTCCGATTGGAGGGAAGGCGGAAGCTCTCATGTAGTGGAAAGCCCGGCGGAAAAAGGGCCGTCGTAATGTTATTGTCAGGCAACGCTGTCGACCACCGAATGGCAGCCATGTCGCGTATCTGTTCGAGGTACAGGTCTACAGGCATTATGCAGGCCTCGGCAGACAGGATGTTGGTATTTGTGGAATAGAAGCAGTTAGTGATCCATCGCTTAACTCGGTTCAGTAAGACTTCCATCTTGTGCCTCATGGTGGCGCTCGGATCGAGAAATTCTGCGCCATACAAGAGTGTGGGTATTATAATTGGCTTCGCCATCCTTCCCGCAGTATATGGTCTAAGTCTACCGCCTGGGGAAGACAGTCGTTTAATCCTGTCAAAGGCAGCTTACGCAAGGGCGAGTCTGTTTGCGTAGTGGGTCCAGGTGCTGTGGTTATTTTCAAAATGAAAACCGAGCCACTTGACCACTTTGTGTGCTGGTTGTATGCATTCACCGTCGACCACGATCGGGTGTTCACTCCTTGCTACTTTCTCTCTAGGGGTCCGCCAGTGTATCAGGTCCATTTTGTGTGTTGAAAATCATAGTCCAAGGGAGGTCGCGACATTCTTGATCCTCGTGAACGCCTCTTCCAAAAGCTTAGAGTTTATCCACCAGGAGCTGGAACTGACTGTAGTTTGTATATCGTCCACATAGGACGAATTGAATTCTCTCCTAGGATCTACGCAGTCGTGAAGAGGTTCAACATAGATCACAAAGAGTATGGGAGAAAGGGGTGAACCCTGTGGTATTCCAGTGTTAATGCCTCTCATCTCCCTAGGGGAGCCCGGGAAGATAATAGCGCATTGTCTGTAGGAGATAAAATTGGATATTCACTTCACCATGTAGTCAGGTACACTTTTGGTCTGCAGCCTCCGTAACAGGGTGGAGTGGTCCACGTTGTCAAATCCGCCTTTGATATCAAGGAACATAGTGCTGGCTTTAAGACCTGCAGCTTGTGCCTCTTGTACCCAATGTCTTAGTGAGATGCCAGTGTCGAAGGTCGCTCTCTGCGGTAGGCTTCCTATCTGCCTTATCGAGTAGAGGCCGTTGAGTTTGGCAAATTTAATGAGCCTTTGGTTGATAATCCTCTCCGCTATCTTCGAAAAGGTTTGCATGAGTGCTATAACTCTATAGCTTGCAAATGCATCATAGTCCCCTTTGGCAGGCTTGGGGAGGAGTATGCCTAGCGAGTCCTTGAGTGAGGGGGGGTGGATTGACCAGGAGAGTAGGTGATTAATGAGTTTAGGGATAACATGGTAATTGACAGTATGTATACCCTTCCAGACTCCATATGGCACCTGATCCGGTCCCGGGGCAGAGTTGTTGCTGCATTTCAGGAGGGCTTGTGAGACCTCCGTTGCATCGACTTCGTCTTTTTCTTCTAGCTTAACGAAAACTAGTGGTCGCAGGGCGACCGGGCTAGGGTTTGGTGGAAAGAAATGTTGCATGATTGACTCATTAAGTGAAGATGCACTCACGTGGGTGTGTCCACCTGGCACCATGACACCTAGTCTTTTCTTTGTGAATTGATGTGCCGTCCAGACATCATTGTTCTTTACGTTATTGAGAAAGCTCCGCCAGTGAGCCACTTTAGCCCTTTTGACATTGGACTAGTAGGCCTTTTTCTTTTCCTTTGCGTTTTGGGTTAGTGTGGGGTCTATCTTGGCCTTCCTAGTGGTGCACGTGATGTCCATCCTAAGCTGTGTGAGTTCTGGAGTCCACCAAGGCTTCGACCATCCACACGGTCTCTTCATGGGTGCATGTTTCTTGATCGTGTGGATTAAGAGAGATAGATTGAAATCAAAGTCATCAACTGCATTTTCAGGCTCAGTCTCTCTAGTCCATCTGAATGAGGTCGTGTGTTCGTTGTTAATCGTTGGGTCCATGAGCTTCTTAATTTCCTCTTCTATCACAGCATTCGGCTTGCCCTTGACTTTCCAGGTTATTTTTCCCCAGTTAGGGGAAGGCCTAGCCGTGACGTATGGGGTACAGGTGATAGAAGTAACTATGGCCATATGATCTGAACCAGTGTGAGGATGTAACGGGGGCACCCTGTAGAGAGGTGAACTCTAAGGTTGCGACCGCACCAAACACTCAAAGTAGAAGATAAAGATGAGGTAAAATAATTCAGAAGAATCAACGGTAAAACTTAATATAGTTAAGCTCGAAGCTTCACTCAATGTAGTTCTCTTGAGGAAAAAGTTGGTTGTCAAAGTAGAATTCCAAACGCTTAAACTTAAGTACAGCCCCTAGTCAGAAGTGTTCGTGATCCGAGACATGTTTAATTATGGTTGCGCCATAGGCAGCCGTGGTGTAGTGGGGTGGTGGGGTTGCTGGGGCCTTGAGGCAACGGGCGCGCGCGATCAACGGACAACGGGCAACGGGCAATGGGCAACGATGAAATGTCCACGATCAACCAACTCTGTATATAAATTAAATAACAAAAATAAAAATAAAAGTTATGAATACTAGCTAATACCTTGTGTACCCCCCCTTTGCCTCCAAAACTGCAGCTA
>Ga0307509_10002587_pt1 | contig 29024 bp, 19 predicted proteins | sample 10_EM_MG_FD_202245 | JGI IMG/M metagenome (GOLD analysis project Ga0307509, IMG submission 202245) | Populus trichocarpa ectomycorrhiza microbial communities from riparian zone in the Pacific Northwest, United States - 10_EM | ecosystem: Host-associated > Plants > Roots > Unclassified | place...
TGGGGAGGAAGAAAAAAGGGGAGGGCGAATGGAGGGAAATTAGAATAGAAGGAAGCAATAGGAGAAAGGGAGAGCATAAAGTAGATGATAGGGTTTATATTACAGCAAACTGGATGATAGTGACAAAGGTAGAATTAAGATGTGAGCTTGAATAAAAAAATTCGCCGGTCAAGCTCCATCCTGTTTCTCCGCACACAAGCCGGTTAGTAGCTATGCCTATCACCAGAGCGCAAGGCCGCTCCTCCAGTATCACCTTCTTGGCCCTCGGGCTGTGCTTCCTCCCTATAACCTTGTCCGCCATGATTCCCATCAATTTGCTGATCATTAATCAACCCGCCTTCCCTATCCCTTCTATCATCACTCGCTCCGTTCTGTTGCCCTCCGACTACCGGTGCCTCGGGAATGGGAGGGCCACGAGTGACATATATTCCCTGCTCCTCCCAATCCCGCCATGACAAGTGCCTGATGTTGCTTGACATCTCACCTCCCCATTGGCTGGATCGAGCACTACTCCCACCCGCAGAAGGCTCTGCTGGTGTCGATGACCGAAATCCGGGAGCGCTAAGGTTACCCGTGCCCCTGGCCACGACTGGTAGAGTCCTAGTAGTTTCAAAGTCACTCCTCTGTCTGGAGGCTCGGCGAAGGTGAGGGTTTCCACCCAAGGGGATCAGGGCACGACGCGGGACATGTGTCACTTCTTCGCGCTGGATAGTCAAGGAGAGTGTGGATGGGTCGTAGATGCTCACTCGTGGAGAGGGGTTCTGGCTCCGGCGAAGCTCGAGGGGTGCAGGCGCAGTGGTGAGGGTTGTTTGTGATCCCGGATATTCGGCTGGCTCTAATGGGGCGATTGGTGATTGTTGTGCCAAGATAGGTTGCGGCGAGGTCGGTGGGCCGCTGTGTCCTCCGGCTGGTACTGCTGCTCCAGCCACTCTAGTGGGCCAGGAGATTGGGTAGGATGACTGAGGAACTGAAGAATGGGGAGATGTGTAGGAGGGAACTTCGATTGTCTTCTCTTTTTTCTTCTTCCTCAGTTGACGGATTGTCCAGTGCCCGATAAGAAGGATGATAATGCAGCCTGAAACTCCGCCAACCACGAAACCAACAATTGCTGGAGTGCTAGAACCAATTTCTCCCCTTGGGGGCATAGCTATTCCGCCTGCTTCCTGAGGGGTCCCAGAGATCGTGCTGGCCGAAGTGGAGGTTGGACTTTCCGAAATGCTGGCAGGTGAAGCGAACGTTGAAAATGTAGAAAGTGTAGAAAGTGTAGAGAATGTAGAAGGTGCAGAAAATACAGTCAGTGACGTATCTCCGGTGGCCGATTCAGTGGACGAACTCTCTAGCGGAACCCTGATTGTTGAAGTTATGGTCCTTCTGCTAGCAGCAGTGGTGGTTATTGTTGGCGTAATAGTAAGGGGTCTGGCATTCTCTTGTCGGTGCTCAGAGCCGCAGCCTGAACGACAAGCATCAATGTCGCAGCAGCCTTTGTATTCCCAACCTGGAGATGTGCATACATACCAGTTGTATCCCGGAAGACAGTCCATAGCTCCTGACTCGAGCCCACCGAATGCAGACGGACTGTCGGAGTTCCCTAACTGGGGTGTTAGCGATAACGGAGAAAGTGGAGGTTATGAAGGAGTGGTGTCTCACGGGAATTGGCTGGTGGGAACAGGTACGGCTGGCGTTGTATTTGTTCGTGGGATACAACAAGTGGACGAGCTAAAGGTGGAATGGTGGATGAGGTGGGGGTTAAGAGGATGAGGTGGCCGGCTAAAAAAAGGGAGGGAGACAAACAAAGCAACTAAGGAAACACAAGAGGGGACACCCTAATAGGTGAAGCGATCCACGACCTAAATCAAGTTTGTGGTTGCGATTAACTTATATCAGCAGTCCTGCTCGGTGCTTAGTGATTATCGAGTGATCACTGGTGAGATGAAATTTCCTCTTTCGAGGTCATGCAAAACAACCCTCCCGCCCTGACACTCCTCCCCATGTTAGCGGAGGTATAATTTCAATGCCATCAGGGTACCGGAGCGACGTTGTGTAACCCTAGCATAAACCTAGGGAGAAACTTGGTGATCTCGGGACACTAGGATCGCCTCGATGTTCACTTGGGGCTTCGGTTGAAAGAAGTATTTGATATTGCATTTTCCATAAGGCAGATCTCTCCAGATCGTCGCCAACAGTGGCCACGGGGGAGCAAGCGGGCGGAGACCCCGACTGGATGCCGGATACTTATTTGGATATGGGCATACTAGGGTGAAAATTAAAGATTGGGACAAAGCGACGGCCAATAGTTACTGGTTACTAGAACAACCCTTCGTGTAATAACTATGGTTGGTAACTTCCCTCGACTACCGGCAATCCCGAAAGAATGTGCAAAATTGAGCACCTATCCATAAAAACAAATTATTACCCTCTTGCAAATAGTGGTGTAAATTCCTTGGAATTAAATTGGTAAAAGGATTGGTGGTTTTGACTGGAGTAGGGTTCCATTCTTCCACTTGAGAGGGGACATGCCTTCAAGGCCGGCGGATTGATGGTATGGAGGTACAATAACATAAACGATTACATGAGACACGACGACCACATTTTGTATCGTATGATATGATACCGCGAGGAAGTGTGATGGTGCAAACCCAAAGACACTTGGTGCTGGTATGGCTTGTCGTTTTCGTGTTTAGATTTAGGGGCAGACCTTGCTTTAAATCTCCAACTTGGTTGCGTGGTGTAGCTGGTTATCACATCTGTCTCACATATGGCAGAACACAGGAGGTCCCCGGTTCGAACCCGGGCGCAATCACTTTTTTACCTCCTTTCCTTATACCCGGAATTTCCCCAATACCCGCCCCAGCATCTTAGCTGCCTAGGTACTTACCACCTTTTCATTACCATTGCCCCGTTCGGCAATCAACCTCCATAATAAAATACGCTGCCGAATAACCTCCTTTCTACCCATCTCTTCTAGGGCCCCTAGTTCCGCCTCTACACCAGTCACCCGGGTAGAACCACTGTCCCGTGAAGACACCGTATGTGTCGGGGACGAAGGCGGCAGCGCCGAGGTAGCGGCGGCCCGTCTTAACCTCAGCGCAGAGGTGGGTGGGGAGTCAGGGCCCCATGTGATATCGGTAGTACCTGAACTCGCCGGACTAAGCGAAACTTTCGGACGCGGCATCTTCCTCAGCCTTGCCCCACGCACGGAGGAAGAAGACGATGCGGTAGAACGAGGCACGGCCGGATACGGTGGGAGCTGGTACGGCGGCTGGTGTGTACTGGGGGTAGGCTCCGAGCATGCGCGTGAGGACGGAAGCGGGTATGCCGCTGCTATTGCTGGGTCGGGGAGCTTTGGCGAGAGAGGGAGTTCAGGGGGTGGAGGGATCCAGTCGGTTATCCTAGAGGCGAGGTCTGCTAAACCCAGAGGTGTGCTGGCTTGGTTTCGACGCTCCTGGGACCATCGCTGCTGCCGTCGGTGTCGGCTAGACCTTAGACGCGAGCGCTCGGGGGTAGAATGTTTCGCGATGGGACCACCCACAAGCGCAGAAAGGTGACAGCCGTAGCTGGAAGTTACAGAGTCCAAGGAGCCTGGGTCGCTGTCAGCGTATATTTGTCCCTCTTCCCCCTCCTCCCCCCCATGACGGTCATCGCCTCCTGGATCTGTATGCTCAATGAGTGCTAGTGAATTTCCCGGGATACGGTAGATCGTCGCCTCTTCACCCGCACAGAACTTATCGGTGTCGGGTCCGGCAGTATTGTTTGAAGCTTCGGTTGGGAGCAGGTTGGGCAGCAGCTGTAAGCTTTGGGCTTTTGCCGCGCCGGAAGACCCTAGGCTTGTCGGGATTGTGGGCACGGGCACATTCTCGGAGTTGTAGATGCTGAGGAGCGGGCTTAGGGTTACATTTTCTAGTGAAAGTGTGGAGGTTGTGTTGGTATTGGTACTGGGGGGCAGGTTAGGTGTTGGGGGGGCGGGGGGCGCTGGACAGGATGGTTAGCTTTCTTTGCGGGTGAAGAGGAGGTACGAACGAACCGGCTGTTGATTGCGAAGATTTTTGTTGTATGGGGGATGCTGGCCGTGATCGGTATTGTTGCGACATTTTAGTACTATGGGGGTGGCTATCAGAGTGGATGTAGAGGGAGCTAACTGCTCGGGTATGGACAGATCAGGCACTGGTATTTGGACCTTGCTTGGCGTGTGTTGGGGTGGATGGGGCGATTAGCGCCCCAAGGTATGATAGCTCCACGGGTGGATATCTCAAAGGTGCCACGCCGCTAAGCCACAATAGGCCAGATTAACAAAATAACGAATTCCAGCTAGCTCCGTCTCCAAGCTATAGTACCGTATACCTCGTCGGGAAAACATTATTTCTTCACAGGGTGTCTCATCTCGGATTGCGAACCCCAGGGACCCGATCACCAATAGTAAATTTAACATGTTTTCACGTAACTTGTGGTATCATACGTTGTTGTAAAGGTTTCGCTCTCCCGCTTGCATATTCCCCGGTCGATGGGATCTAGTTCGCTGTCAAGCGCATGGTACCCAAAAGGCTTTCTCAGTGGCAAGGACTTTTATGAGAGGAGGCATTTATTCGTTCGAAGCCCCTAAGCCACTACTATAATGTTATTGGCGGTGTACGGATGCTGGTGCGAGGGGGCGTTTCGGACGTAAGAACTCCCTCAACCGCAACAATCTTCCTAGCCCACCCAACCTCGCAATGTCATCAATCGGATTAATGCTTTGTTTTCATGATGGAAGGTGAATAAGCCCTTATACCTAAATTCATCCTCAATCGACCCTTGCATTTACCACTGACCGCCTACGGCAACCCTCTCAGCCTAGCCGCTACCTCCAACTCTTGCCTCTCCTTCGCATACGGCCCTTTGCAGATCTCTCCCACGATGTCCGTCCCCGGGGGGAAGTCATGCTCAAAGACTGGCTCTTCCGCTCCTCTCATATTCTCAAGCACGGACTGTCGGAAATGCCACTGTAGTAGGGAATTGGAGATACGATGAGGATCCTCTGGGTTCTGACAAGCTAGATCTAGAATTCTGCCATCCATACCGGACGTATCGTTGTCGAATGCCACGGCCTTATAGTTATCCTATCCCGAGTGCTCTTGGTTGCGCAAAATGAGCCATTGGAGGACTTCCCGTAGGAATCTTGAAGATTCTGGAGCTTGGAGCAAGAATCTGGATCGCAGGTAGTTCCCATAGAAAAAAGTGACTTTCCAAATTTCCAGGTCATGATAATTGTGGAAAATTGAAACCACACATATGAAACCGAATAGATACAAGTAGGGCATTATTTTTCATAGGATCGTACCTTGCTGTAGGCTGTTAGCCCTTCGTTTTGTGCATTGAACTGGGGCATAATGAGTCGAGAATTGCAGTCTTGGGGCTGGCTGACCAATTATATGCAGGTTACCAGATTTTGAACCTTTTAAAATCTGAACCAGGGGGGGAGGGGGTGGTTCAGATTTTAGAAAATATAGAATTTAGAAGTCGATATTCTAAATTTTAGCCTGAAAATATGCCAAGACCACTTCTAAATCTCTACCAGATTCCTACGGGAAGCTCTCTATTATTATTTGTAAGCGAGCACATTATTGATATTGCACCAGGTGCAGCCACATCCGTGAATTTCTTGAACCTTTTCTTGCCTCAAGGACAATACCCGTTAACCACAGCAGAGCAGTGAGAACCATTTAGGTGGCGACTTTGAGTGTTTCTGGGGTATTGTAAACTTTTCTCATAATTTATTTCGCTGGATGGTGAGAAGAAGAGAGTCAGCGAAGTGCTTCTAGAGGGGAGCCGTTTTTCGAAGGGTATTGGAACTTTACCGACCACTTACAACGGGCGCTGGGCCAGTCCATATTGCAAGAAAGGAATAGCAGATTGGGGACTCTGGCGGCTACTGCCGTTACTGCAGTTTTACAAAGCCCCCACCACCTTACTGTTGAGGCTGGAAATAGAATGGCATGAGATCACCCAAACAGCCATTGCCTTGTTGTGGGGTGCGGTGAGGCGAGAAGGGGTCGGCCCGTCACCCCAATCCACAGCCCTATTTTCTAGCCCAACAAGCACCTGAAGGGGATGAGTTTATCACTTTTCGGACAAATGATGGTGGGTTTGAAGCACTCATTGGCTAAGCTCCTCATGGTGCTGCGGACCTGCCCTCCCCCAGGATGGTGAATGGCAGCCTAAAGTGTTGGTGGCGCAAGTAACGGCTCTTATCAGGCTATCATTATTGGTAGCCTTGGTGAGACCCCCACTACAACACAACATCGATTGATATCACCTTCATTCTCGCTACCGTCAGACAACCTCTGTCCTTTAGAACTCGTCTATCCCCCGTTCTCACGAACGCCCCCAGGTAGCCTCATTGCGGGCCCCGTTCCGGAATCGTAAGTTTGCCCTTTATTCTCGCTTTTATACCTCTGTGATATAATACCAAGGGCTCACGGATTCAGTTTCACGTCCCTCGCTCCAGCCTTCGGATTACGCTCACCTGCTACCCTCTGCGGGCTTCTTTTTGTTAGCAGCATCAATTACCGACTGGTCTGTTCCTAATACCAAGTTGAACATATAAGAATTCCAGCCAGCAGCACTAGCGAGAATGCCAGTCACTATCAAGCCTTCGCCCGAGCTCGTGGGCCACAACACCGATCCAACTGTCCATTCAGCGGAGGCCCTGCTAAAACACGCATCTCAAGCCTGGTCGCCGGCATATGAAACCTACAACAGGAGGACGGGCAAGAAGGAGCAGCCGGAAAAGCGCCGAATAATTCAATCCTCCTTCCACGAACTCAACCCCAGCGCTCCACCGATAATCCCATACGCCAACGGCCTAGTCAATGGTGTTATCCGTGCATTCGAGCAGGATCTCCATCTAGTTTTACGACCGGATGATATCTGGCTTTCAATACTCACGCAGTTCAGCATGTTTGTCAATGGGAATTCGGAGCATCTCCGCACTCAATTCGTCGCTCATCAAGGCAAGAAAGACCTTGCGATCGACATACGCCCACAACCAATCTGCGACATCGATATGGGCAGGTTCGCGCAGGCCATGACTCAGCTCATTCAGGAGAATGTAGTGGATCCACATCTCAGAGAATTGATAATGCCCAATTTCAGCACCACCACCGACGACGATAAGTCTGTCGCTGCAATAGTCATGATGGGAACTTTGCAGAGATACTTTGATTACATCCTCCGGGGAGGATGTGGATTTCCTTCGGTCACACTCCAAGGCGAGAAATCTGACTGGGAAGAAATCCTGCTCAAGGTCCAACGCCTCTCGAAGTATGGCCCTCAGACGACAGAATGGACACGCCTCCTAATCCCCATCATCCAGTACATGATCGCCTCCTTCACGCAGCCAAACTCCCCTGATATCAAGAACTTCTGGCTTCGAGCCTGTCATGCTGCTGGTGTTGCTGGATCCGGGAGTGTGCGCTCTCTCTCTGGCTGGATAACTGCCTTCTGCTTCTTCAGCGACACTGGTAAGCGGACTCATGAATACACAGATGAGGACTTGAAGAACGGGTTTAGTGGGGGGGTAAGCATTGAGGAGAGGCAGAGATTGGTCTTGGGTGACGTTGTCTACCCATTGATCTCGCCCGGGAGTATTCCCAAAGGGGTTGTGTCAGTTCCCGTCACTGTTCAAGACTACGCGACTGGACTGGAGCACAAGACAACGATGGTTGCAGGCTCTGTTGGGATGATGCCTTCAACTGGAGAGAGTGGAGGGGACTTGACTAAAGTGCGGCCTAAGTCGGGATGGTGGATATTGGAGGACTCAGTCAAGCCCATGACTGGCTTCGGACCATTTTGATACCCTAGGACCTTCGTACCATCTAGAACGGTAGAAGAGTTGGCGGGATACCTTCGAGATTGGTGGAGCTTCTATTCGGGTAGCTAAGGGTTCTATTGTGTGGATTTTAGGTGGCACCAGTACCACCTGCTTGTTGGGATGTAGTTACGTTCTTTATATGCAGTCTTTCATTCTCTATTTATGTGCGAAATCGTGTTTGAGCATAGTCCCTATAGTTTCATTCCTCCCGTTGGTTGCTATTACGTCGTCTCGCGCCTGTCATTCCCTATTGTTGCGGACCTGTACTGAGACCTAACGAATTTCATTTTTCTACTCTATCCTTATTGGCAATAAGTGGCAACCCGAATCGCGTCTAGTGGAGTGAGTGCATAAATGAGTGATATGTAGCGATGCCCGCTCCACGAGGAGAATTGTCTAGGTATACAATTATTAAAGTAACCTAATATGCGAATCGTACTACTCTAACCATAAAATCAAAACGGGCGCACCACATGGACTGTTCAAATAAAGGGGCTGCTGGCGGGGGCGAGTCCGTTATATGCCTAGTGTTCCCACCGATCCGGTCAGTCTCTCTTGGAGGTATGGCGGGACGGACTATGGGCCATTATCAATCATTTCTTGGGCGATAGGACCCCCTACGCCAGACATCAGGAAGCTCGGACGGACTATGGCTCCGGGAGTCGAGTACGGCGCTATGAACCCCGGAGATCCGCCCCACACCCCCACGCGCCCCTACCACCCCCGGCGACTAAAATCCACCTCTCGCGGTATACAGCCTACCACTTTTCCCATCACTCGGAATGCAGATACAGACGGTAAACCCACCTCACCTGGGCTTCCCGTATCATGCTCCTCTTGGTTATGGCTTCGCCACCAAATAGGGTTAGGGATGTAGTTGCCAGCAAATGCTCCCTCGGATTGTGCCACCAATTAAGGTATCATAGCAGATAAAACCTGAAGATTCATTCAGGAACGGACGACGAATCTAAAAATTCAAATTTGGAGACCCCACCCGGCTCGTTCATCCCATCTGTTCGGCTGTTGGTGAATGGAGATGGGCGGGGCAGTGATCATGAGACATCACTCGTGCTATCCCATGCCTTCCGGCCTGCCCTGTATCTCCCCAGGGAGCCACTTAGCATCTCCTATAGTCTTACACCTACCACGGAAAAGCACTGTCTCAATTCGTAGGGCTGGCGGTTGGAGTAAAAGATGGCCGTCCTTGATGTCGCCCCCTATACGGGCTAATGGATGCAGGCCGGTCCCATCCTGGGCTCTCGGCATCGATTGGTTCTTCAACTGGACCGTGTTTTCAACAATGAAAAGGGTTGTGCTTCCCCATCACTTAGAAGTGATCGGGAAACTTCTGGAGGTGAGAAGGGAGTGTGGTTTGTGAGCAAAAAAGAAAAGTGACAATTTTCAGAGGGCATGTGAAAGGCATGTTCAAATGTATCTTGGCTCACCATCACTATCTGTCTTAGTAATTGGACAGGTGGCGATATATCTGTACTCTCTCCTCATTCTCCTTCTGACGTTCGGAGGTTGTTCCCTGGGTATGTGATTACTCATTGACATGACCATGGCCGGTCGGAGAACTGAGTCTGGCGGGCCCGCTCGGTGAGGCGGTACCAGTATGGCATTTATTTACAGCGATTCGCTCCAGAATACTGGTATCATTGATGGTAGAATTTACTCCATCCCTCAAAGTAATTTTGCCGCCATACAGCCACTCACTATTTCTAGTTATCTTGCGGGTGGTTAGGACATCCACCTCAGCATGTTGACGCAGTGTTCTCAACGGTCCCGCCCCCCCGTAGAGCTCCACGGGGCGACTTACGAGAGCCCGGGGCGGGACGGGACCACAAAACGCGGTCCGTTCTCGTCTGGGAAACCTCAGGACGGCCGTGACTGCCGTGACTGCTAAACACGGCTGGCCTTGCAATATAAGGAAAATTGGCGTGCGTGGGGGACTGTGGGGGACTGGCGGGTAAAGTTTTTTCCGCCATTCAATAATTTCGTGTGCTAAACAGAAGCAGGGACTTCAGGAATTGACCCAAGGGCATTACCAACCCTAGACCTACCCCCCAGCAAAAAAGTGGTTCGCCGAGCATTTTTTTAATGCTCGACTACTCCACTGCCCCCCGGATTCGAACTCATGATGGTCCCTGTTTCAAATTAGCCGACCAGTCTCCTAAGCCATTAGGCCATAGGAACTGGCCGATAATACTTTTTCTTCCCCACCTTTTAACTGCTTCTTTAGAAAATAGCCAGTTAAGGCGCCTGATACTTTATCTTTGGTAAAAAAGGACATCAGTATCCAATCATTGTACTTTCTCATGATATGGAGTGAACGGGGAACGGGGGAGTTTCCGTGTATATCTGTGCTCTGCCTCCGAAACACTTGCTTTCTTTATCAGGGGAAAAATGTTCCCCGAATTCCATGGCTAGTATCCCCGATATAACTATTGTTTAGTATGATATCATAAAGGAAAGGACAGGGATAAAACTTTTGTATAGTAAATTATCTATGCGTATCTGACCGCCCATACGAAATTCGGACTCAAGTGTTCGGGTTATATCTGCCTGTAACTTGCAGTCCGAAACTTCCTCATAGAAAAGGGTGAAAAACACACTAAAAATCTGCCCCCGGGACAAGAAAAAATAAAAAAACGCCAGACCTTACTAAGAGAGGCAACTCCAACGTCCTAGCACAAGGTCCGGTTGTTGAATCCTTGCGGTAGAGTAAAATGCTGCTCTCTTTATAGATTCAAAAGAAGATCTTGGACTACCGGTATCTGCGCTCATCCGGATACGCATAGCTGGATGGCAAAACGAATCAGCCAGATTTCATGTGGGATAACATTTCAAGAATTATTCCGCAGGACAGTTTTATTTTGCTTTTACCCCCATTTTTATTTTTACCATTTTACTTGACTAGCTCATTAGAAAATTTTCTTCATTCGACCCAGTATGGTGTCACAATTATTTTCCAACAAAAACGTACTCGGTTTTCTCAATCTTTACCGGCCCCATATATGGGAGGGGGGGTTTCTGAGACAAAGATAACCACGGCAACAAAGCGGGCACGGTAGGTCAGGTGATTGGAGAGAGCATCGGTAATCACTCCTAGGGAGAGGGGGAATCTTTAAACTGGGTCACAACTTTAGGGGTTTGGGGCGATATAACTTTCTCCCTTTATTCCAACAAAGACCTGCGGTATTCTAGCATCAATGGCCTAGTTCTTCCTATGAGTTGTTTTCCCCTCGTCATCCGGCGAACTGTGCAGCACTTCCTTCACTGTGGGAGAGAGCATCGGGAGACCGGGTGGCTGGCTCGGCCCGGTTAGTTGTGCTGTTTAAGATCCCCTCTTGAATCGATGGTCGGTAACACGGTACAGTTCACGGGGGTGACTACTTAGGGGTGTTTGCCGCGCGGTGATTTGAGACAGCCATGATCTGAAATCATGATTTAAAATCACGATTTGAGAGCGGTCGGCGGATCTATGAAGATGCCGATGATACAACTCTCAAGAGGCCTGGACTGCTTGACATCAATATTTTTGGCAAATATTAGGAACTGATGGCGGAAGACATTTTCTGCAGGCACAAATGATAGGGGAAGAGTTCCGGGGGGGTGCTATTTCAACAAACTAAAAGAGAAATCCAAGCGCTTCCCCCGTCAATACCTTCTACGAGTAGTAGTATTTTGGCTTCCAAAATCCCTTCTACTATCTCTAGCAACGAGATCAAGGAACCGGCGGACTGCAGGCTTGGTGGGGAGGCACTAAATGCTGGTGATGGCCAGGGAGCAATGGATAGCGAAAACTCTCTCTCCAAAGAGAGTTGGAACGATTCCCTACTGAATTTCTTCAATGGCTTGGTATTATATATTAGAAATCGGAAACTACACGTGCTTAATCAAGGCCAATACAATCAGGCGATCACAATATCTGGAAAGAGAGCGTATTCTGAGTCATCTTAAAACAATACTTGTTGTGCTATGCGGTGGGCAAGGTACTCCAGGGCCAGATTTCTTGGGAAGGAAGCAGCATTTCTTATTATCATGGGTCTTATTTTCTCTTTTTCACCATAATAATATTATCATACTAATTTATCAAGACCTTGCCCTTGTGGCTGCTTTCCGGGGGTTTGCGGGTTCTTGGTGTCGGGTTATCTGAGCGGGATACCCCCGTTTCCGGTTTTCAACAAGCCACCAAAGTACAATAAATAAGGCATTGTGGCCGAATGGTTAAGATAACAGACAAGAAATCTGTTTCGTCCGTTTGTGAGCTCAAGTTCAGATCCTGGGTAAATTGATTTTTTTGTTTCAATTTTTATTCTCACCCCGGGGAAATAAAAACCTAACCCTGGTGATAAGGATGGGTTACACATGGCAGGATGTATGGTTCCTCTTGTCTACAGGGATGTACTCCGGTACACCACCACTCCAATCGACGCGGTGGGGACGCCTTGGCATAAAATTGACTGAAAAAAACTGGCAGATGTTCAAAAAATTGTGACAACAAGTGAGTTTTTTCTAAATTCTAATTTGTTAGGGCTAAAGGGGTAATTGTATTTTTTTTGAGCCAACATGCCGAAGCGTCGCCCGTTGCATTAATCGAGGTGTTGTGTATAGACGCCCTGAGCTATATGCTCTTGATTAACTTCACCCATAGCTTTCAAAAAGAAAGCGAAAAGATTTGCTTATATCCAGAGGATAGAAACAAGCTACCAATGCAGCAAGTTTCATTAAGCTTATCCGTCCACACCTCAGTGCTTTTAGCTCATCCTGTTTGACCCGGGGTGGACAGTTGAGAAACCTACCCATGGCCAATGAGTTTGAGAACACCTACGCCAATCACATCCCTGAAGGCTGTAATCATCCATAAGTTCTATCCAAGCTCTAGCGAGGGAGAAAGCTATGTAAGGCTAAAGTTAAAGTCAGGAGCTTATTTAACACAGAACAACCCTAACGATAAATAAGATTTCTCAAACTTTCGGGGAACAACAGCACAGCATGTTACTACCTCATTGTGGAAATATCGACGGGCATTGCAACCAGTCATAGTTCCGAAGATTACATATCCGAACCAAACAGGATGAAATGCCATAAAAGAAACACCTTCATAAACCCCCGCCTCCAACAGAATACTTTCCCTTATCCCCTCGCACAGCAGCCAGAGCGACAACGAAAAACGGAAAGGAAAAGGAGCAGCTTTCGCATCAATCTGGAAACAGTGCAATACCAGTGATACGGTGGGTCAAGACGTAGCGAGCTAGCGGTCAAGACCCGGGATAAGCAAAAATGGGTATAAAAAAGAACTGGCCCCGTAGGGACCATTTCAGTTTTTACACTGAAAAGAACAGATACTACACTTGATCTAAGCCAAAAGGCAAAGAGAGCTGGAGAAGAAAGGAAAGAAAGGATCGAGAGTGGGGGAGGGAGGTGTTTATATAGTACTCCTCGATGTGGGATTTTTGGCCGACAATTTTCGCCGACAGTTTTAGCCGCTGACCAATGGGAGGTGCGTTTGGGCGGTTAGCCCTATGCACAAATAACCGCCCTACAATACCTTGTAAGTATTGCACTTAAGATACATCTCGTAAGGTCTTAACACTACTCGAGATACAGTTCTCGGGATATTTTATTTATGAGCAGCCGCTACGGTATCGACATAATTCTCCTATCGCTAAGGATGCCGAAGGGAAGTAATTGTCATGTTACCATCCTCTGCTGTGCCTTGGGGGCGGACTATCAATTTTGGCGAACCACAGTGAGTTCCCAAGATCTCTTAGTATATTTCTATGGGGGAACTTTGATGGCTTGCTGCAGCACCGTACGAACATGATATAGTTCAATGACACATCCGATCGATCGCTGATTGTCCGTTTTGCGCAAAAGCTGGTATTCTTCGGACCGGAAGTTAGTCAGTTACCTAAAAACCCTAAGCAGACCATATGCTGTGTACAAGTTACGGGCATATAGTACCCGAACACAAGCCACCAGTCCCGCCGCAACATTTGGCAGGAATTGACCCAAGGGCATTACCAACCCTAGACCTACCCACCAGCAAAAAAGTGGTTCGCCGAGCATTTTTTCTTAATGCTCGACTACCCCACTGCCCCCGGATTCCAACTCATGATGGTCCCTGTTTCAAATTAGCCGACCAGTCTCCTGAGCCATTAGGCCATAGGAACTGGCCGATAATACTTTTTCCTCCCCACCTTTTAACTAGTTCTTCAAAAAATAGCCAGTTCGGGCGCCTGATACTTTATCTTTGGTAAAAAAGGACATCAGTATCCAATCATTGTACTCTCTCGTGGTGTCACACTACTAGTACTCAACTGGATGCTGTGTGCTTGCAATGCACCGAATGTGTCATCTATGTGCTTGAGTATTCTAGCATCACGAGAGTCTAACGCTGTGAGTACGTACAAGTATCGTACGGAAGAGGGGAACCATGAAAAAAAAAATACGGTATGTAGACCAATTAGACTGTAAAACACTTGCCAATTCCCCGGACCCCAGAACAGATGAAATTGTTCTAGATTATCGAGCGCCGGTTGAAAGGGGAAAAGATAGCACCTTCGCTTATCCCATTTTTGTGACAAGCCCCTGGTCTTCAATGTAAATAATGGGTGGATGTCGGTATTGCGAATTGAGCACCTCTATTATTGGTGGGTAGCACAACCCTGGCGGCACCTAACCCTTGTTGTAGCTCCTTCAAGTAACTATTTTGTACCCCCCCAGGCGACCCCTCAGTAAACATTCCGGGCATTAGCACAGTGTTTACGGTATGTTAATAGCGGTTCTAGGTTCTTTATCAACAATTTCTCCTGGGAGTCCTTCGCCCTCTTGGATGTTGGGGGTGGGGTAGTATGGAGGTATCGGGCTGTGATACCATAACCTTATCGTGTGTGCGGGGAGGGGAGAAGGCTGGCTCGTCGCCCTGCTCGCTCTAATATTTTCTCTCCAAAGAAGTACCTGAAGGAGATGACCTTAAGTTATCCTTTTTCGAATAATAGTGGGTTTGAAGTCCTCATTGGCCAAGTCCTCTCTCACGATTGATGCAATGGCAGCCTAAAGTGTTGGGCGCAAGTAACGGCTCTTATCAGACTATCATTATTGGTAGCCTTGGTGCGACCCTCCGCTACAACACAACATCCGTTGATATCACCTTTATTCTTGCTACCGCCAGACAACCTCTGTCCTTTAGAACTCGCCTATCCCCCTCCTTACGAACGCCCCCGGGTAATCTCATTGCGAGCTTTGTTCTGGAATCGTAAGTTTGCCATTTATCACAACGATTATACTTGTCTGATACTAAGGACTCGCCACCTCAGTCTCACGCCTCTAGATCCGGCCTTCGTGTCCCGCTCACCTGCCGCCCCCCACGGGCACTATTTTGCTGGAGATACTGACAATTGACTGTCCGGCCTCCAACACAAAGTCAAGCTTAAAAGAGTTCCACCCACCGACACTTGTGACAATCCCAGTTACCGTCGAGCCCTCACCCGAGCTTGTGGGCCGCAACATCGATCCAACTGTCCATTCAGCGGAGGATCTACTAAAACATGCATCTCAAGCCTGGTCACCTGCGCATGAAACCTGTAATCGGATGACGGGTAAGAGGGAGCAGCCGGAAAAGCGCCGAATCATTCAATCTTCCTTCCATGAACTCAATCCCAGAACTTCTCCGATAATCCCATACGGTAATGGCCTAGTCAACGGCGTTATCCGCGCATTCCAGCAGGATCTCCATCTAGTTTTACGACCGGACGATATCTGGCTTTCAATACTCACGCAGTTTAGCATGTTTGTAAATGGGAATTCGGAGCATCTCCGTTCGCAATTCGTCGCCCATCAAGGGAAGAAAGAACTCATAATCGACGCGGGCCCACAGCGAATTGAGGATGTTGATATGGGCAAGCTCGCGCAGTCCATGACGCAACTTATTCACGAGAATGTTGTGGATCCACAGCTCAGAGAATTGATAATGCCGAACTTCAGCACCACAACTGACGGCGATAAGTCTGTCGCTGCGATTGCTATGATGGGAACTTTGCAGCGCTACTTTGACTATAACTTCTTAGTCGGGTGCGGATTTCCCTCAGTAACACTCCAAGGCGAGAAATCCGATTGGGAAGAAATCCTGCTCAAGGTCCAACGCCTCGCAAAGTACGGCCCCGAGATGATAGAATGGATACGCCTTCTAATCCCCATCATCCAGTACATGATCGCCTCCTTCACGCAGCCAGCCTCCCCTGATATCAAGAATTTCTGGCTTCGAGCCTGTCATGCTGTTGGTGCTGATGGATCCGGGAGTGTGCGCACACTATCTGGCTGGATTACTGCTTTCTGCTTTTTTAGCGAAACTGGCAAGCGGACTTATGAATGCACAGATGAGGACCTGAGCACCTTCACTGGGGGGATAAGCATTGAGGAGAGGCAGAGATTGGTCTTGGGTGACGTTGTCTACCCAGTGATCACGCCCGGGAGTATTCCCAAAGGGGTTGTGTCAGCTCCCGTCACTGTTCAAGACTACGCGACTGGACTAGAGCACAAGACAACGATGGTCGCAGGCTCTGTTGGAATGATGCTTTCAGCTGTAGAGAGTGGAGGAGACTTGACTATAGTGCAGCCTAGGTCGGGGTGGTGGATGCTGGAGGATTTAGTCAAGCCCATGAGTATTGGCTAGACCAGCACATCTTAATACTCTGGGGCTTTTGCACTAGCTAGCATAGTAGGAAGTGCTTAACTAGCGGGTATTCCATTGGGATTAGTGGGACTTATGTTCGGATAGCCAATGATTGTATTGTGTGGGTTTCGGGTGGCGATAGTATCGCCTGTTCGTTAGGATGCAGTTGCGTTCCTTATATGCAGTTTTTCATTTCTAGTTATATGCGAAATCGTGTTTAAGGCAGAATAGTTCCTAAGTTTCTTTTCTTCCACTAGTTGCCTCCCCATCGTCTCCCGCCTGTCCATAATATTGCAGACATGTGCCAAGACCTAACGAATTTCCTTCTTCCACTCCCTTCCGTCGACCCCCAAACCTAGGTCGGCATTCGACGAGAGTGGGCGGTACCCCGGATCGCGTATAGTGGAATAAGTTGTAAATGAGCGACATGTAATGATTCTCGCTCCATGAGGTGGTTTGTCTAGGAATCCAACCGAACAAGTAAATAGTAGCAGCCTACCGCAACCATAGGGTCGGGGTAGGTGCACCACATGAGCCACTCGGAGTCAGAGGGCTGGTAGTTGGGCTATGGAGGCCCTATTCCTGACAATCGAAACCCCAGACGGGCTGTGGCCCAGGCGATCAGCCTCACACTCTCATGTCTCACTGCTTTCCTTTATATTAAGCGACTAATGTCTACCTCTCTGTATATAGCACACCACTTACCTATCGCTTAGAAGGTAGATTCAAACGGTAAACCCCGCCGGACATGGGCTCCCCATATCATCCACCTTTTGATGGGTGCTTCACCATTCTATAGGGCTAGGGATATGGTTGCTGGCGAATGCTCCTTTCGATTCTAGAATGCGCCTATTATAGACTTGCCACCAATTGATGCAGCGGATAGATCCCAGAGATTCATTCCAGAGCGCAAGGTGGATGGATCCACAAATTAAAACTTCGAGACCCCCTACCTAGTTCGTTCGTCCCACTTGTTTGACTAGGTTTCCGAATAGATGGGAGCATGGGATCATGAGACATCACTCGTACTGTCCAGCCCTTTCCTGCGTGTCCCGTATCTCCCCAAAAAGGCACTTGCCGCTCCCTGTGGTCTTACACCTACTCACGAAAGGAACTACCCCACCCTGTAGGGTCTGTCTTCTGGGTCAAAGGGCTGTCCTAGGTTTCCGTGCCCTAGATGGACTTCAAGGTGTAGTAGAGCCCCGCCCGGGGCTCTTGGAAGCTCCCCGTCGGGTCATGTAGAGCCCCTAGATTATCGAGGGCACTAGCGTCGCTCTGTTCTTTAAGTTTTTGCCAAACTGTAATAAGTGGACCGCGCGTTTTCGACAATCGAACAATAGGTTCACGCTCCTCCATCAAGCCTTCTAATGGGTCGGGGCTTCGTTGGGTTAGCCAGGGCCGTTCTTTGGGCCGGGCCGGGTTTGTTGGGCCGGGATTGCCCTTGAGCCTCACTGGACTGGGTCGGGCTCGTTGGTGAGAGGCCCAAGTCGCTCGGAGAACCCGATGGCTTTTTTTACCCTTCTTCCGCGATTTTTTCCGTGCTTTCGGGTTGGCGTTGCTGTGGGGGCTCTACTCCTAGCATGAGGAATTCTGGAACACCGTTTACTGTTAACTAGTAGAATAGTAAAATCAGGAGCATGTTCAAACTGAGATAGTGTGGTGAAAAGCTAAACTCGGGAGGGATTGATGGTCATAGACTATCACACGTTATGGAGATTTGAAAAGTTAGAAATACAGTAACTTCTGCTTGAGCGCATTTTCAACTATAACAACAAAACAGCCACAGTAATACTCAAGGCCAAGAGTTGAAGCTACACTAATGACTCTGACAGTCAACCCATGACTTTTTAGACATGGATCTATAGCAATAGTGGAACGAAACAGCCCAATGAAACAAAATGGGGACTGCGAGACTTCAAGAATTCTCACACGAAAACGATTGCACGACTCCCGAGCAGTGAAGTTCTCTTCTTCGTTCGATGACCGTTATCTCAGGAGCTCGCTTCAACTACTATGTAACCTCAAAGACAGGAGTATATATAACCACAACGAAGTTATCTTATCCTCCTATCGATCACGAAAACGTCTTGTTTTCGCTTTGGGTTTAGAGGCCTCCGGAGGTGCGGACTGGCCCAACGGGTTTGTTTGGTAAGCCGGGCTAAGGCTTGTTGGGCTGGGCTGGGTCGGGCTCAATATTTGCTGGGCTTGGGATGGATCGGGTCGGCCGTTTTTCGACCCGGGCTAGCCCATTGGAAGGCTTGTCCCCAGGGGGCATATGAATGGCGTCAGCAACTCCATCTTCACTCTCCATGACTGTCTGCCTTAGTAATTGATCTGGTGGCGGTATATCTGGGTTGAGGTCTCTCCTAATCCTCTTTCCGAAATTTGGAGGTTGTTCCTGGTGGCATAATAATCCTAGTAGTAGAGTGTTGTATTGAGGAGCAGAGAGGAGTGCAGGCAACAAGAAGCGCACATGGTATGGGGAAACACTGAAGTGTGGAGGAGTGAATGCTTAGGCCATGGCCTGATATATGGGGTTACACATAGAGTTTTCACTATTTGAGTGAACTTTAGGAAGCAACCTCCACAGTGAATAGACACCACGACACCCTTCTCCTATCACCGCGCTTATTCTAGACTGCGACGGCTGATCAGGGAATGACCGCGAACTGGTGGGGGGCGAAACGAAACCAAACGCCAAGTTTAAAGCAACTCTAGAGACAGATTGCCGACACGCAAAATAGCGGGGGGGATTTTACTTCTATTCAATTGCTCGCTCACTCTCACGACTCTCGACAACGCTCGGCTGGCTAACTAGTGTAAAGACAGGGGTTTAAATAAAACAACAACCAAGCGTTCCTCCCATTCTTCTATCTATCGCGACACAGGCCCGTTCTCTTCCACGCCTGTTCCCTTTTCTCTTCCTCAAAACCACCATGCTAACAAAAGAAAGACAAACATCACAAAGCAAGCTTCCTCATGAGTCATAGCCTTTGCGCATCCGACTCTGTCTTGTATCCGACTCTTTCAAACAGGGTTCCGAATGGTCGGCGGAAGACTGGACTGGACTAGCTAGTCTGGTCGAAGGTCAAGTCTAGTCTAATGGTTGAAATTAGACCGACTGGACAGTCAGGATTATGGAAACCGACTCGACCAGGACTGGTCCGACTAGGCCCTCCAAGCAATAGGACCTGCTATTTCCATCACAATACATTACGTTCAAATAAAGCTTTTCTTAATTAAATGTATTGTTTCCATGAATTATATAGTGGGGATAGTGCCTCGCTTAGGTTAGGGGTGGCGAAAATATGTTCTTGAGTATCGAAACTATTTTGTGTGCTACAAGTGAGTGATATTACATGACCATATGCCACAATACTGGTATTCGATGCCACCTATCCATCGGGTAATCGCATTTCCACCACATGCTATCCTCTCCGGAATATTCTTTCATCTTGTATTGAGGGGCTGTTGATTTGTAACGTGGCAAGCGGCTTTAAGATCCTACTCTAGCTATACTTCTATTCCTAGCCTACCGAGTGTTGGCCCAGGTGCCATTCCGACTGTCATGCGATCTTTTATAAAGACTGGCCCGGGACCAGTCCAAACCGGACCGGACCACCCGAGTTAGTCGGGTCCAGTCATCGACATCAACCAGGACTGGCCAGCCTGGTCCTGCTTCCAAGACTTGACCGGTCGGACTATTCGGAACCCTGCTTTCAAAGTCGCATTCCTTCCGGGGCTGTACCGATCCCAAGTGCGTATCCGAAAGGTTTGTCAGAACGAGAAAAAGATAAACAGGATATGCTGTGCGCGTGCTCGATAGAAAGAGCATGCTGAGCAGCATCAAAGAAATCTAACAGCCTACACGATCATGCCACTACCTCCACTAGTTCCCTCTGCATGCGATTATCTGTCGACGCGCTCTTGGTCTGGCATGGTGCTAAGTCTGGCGGGCCCACGCCATGGGGTACTGTAATACCAGTGTTGTCATTTGTCTACTGTAGCCCCCCTTTGTGATACTACTATGACCGATGGGAGAACTTACTCCTCCATCTCTCGAAGTAGTTCCAATACTACACAATGGCTCACTCTTTTGAGTCTCTTAGAGAGCAGTTAGGATATCCACCTCAGCGTGGTGATATTATTCTGCAGGAATATGGAGGGGAGACATTCTCTGGGTATAGTGCGGTTCTAATATAGTGCCTCCCCTAGTGTAATAACCGGGCGCCGGGAATTGGCGCCGGTCTCTACACCGCCGCATGATGTCACATGTGGGTACCGACAATCACTTACAGTTACCTGTAGCTATCGGCGGTCACGATATCTGCCCTGGGTAGAGCTTGGGACCGATGCCGCCACTACCATCCGTCCCGGGCACCATCTTCAGGAGTACGGTCCGTCTCGCATTTTGGCGAGGACTGAGGTATAGGATTATTGGGCATACTGGTCTCACCTAGGCCGAGAATTGTAGTTCCCAAGGTTCATCAGAGAAGATCCGAGGGCACCGCAGTCCCATGTACGTCAGTGAGATATTTGGTTGAGGGTTATGAGCAGTGGCGGGCGCCGCTACAGTATAAGTCCCAATCTTGAGTTCTATCGTATTATCCCGAAAGTAGGGACCAAAGTTACCCTAGAGTTGCATGAAAGCTTTGAAGCGCGAACGCTTAATTGCACTCAAATACACCGCCACGTTATGCAAATAGCAGGGGCTAGGAGTCTTCCTTTAGACAATGTGTCTACATCAACTGTGAGACACAGGCCAAGCTTAACCTCCTCAAATACGGAAATAAGGGCCAGGCTAGCATAGATCGAATTGGAAGCCCTATGTCTATAATTTTTTCATAGAGCACAAGACTTTTAATCGGCAAGCACCCCAACCAGTCAAAAGCTTAGTACAAGTTACCGTACTGTCATATAAGCGTTAGCTATCAAGGTTGGAATTACTCATAATTTCCCACTTGCCAACTGAGACAACTCTCCGCCCTTACCATTCGTGGTTTCTCAACGATGATTTGCGTCCATAATGATCAGGGTATGTGGTAGTAAATGAAAAACGTATTACATACCGTATAATCTGGCGAAAATCGGATTGGAGCTAAAACAAAACTGAGGCAACCTGGCCAACAAGAGGGCGCGAAGAAGGCAAATTTTCTACAGCTTAAGCATATAGGTAGCGGTGGTTGGACAGGTTCAAGAAAATCCGCACTGGCGTCGATATGACTTTCGCCAGATTATACGAGTAAGGTATTCACTCGATCCACCTATTTACCTACTTCTGTCCGGTAAGCCTACTTCTTCTGGATTGATATTATGATAGGTCGAGTGGGGTGTTCCGGGGAAAGATCTGCAATCGAAAACAAGAATTCATGCACGGGATGTAGGAAGGGAAAAAAAGAAGGGGGGGAATCACCCAGTCTCGCGGGTTAAACGAGTCATTGGCTAACCTGCACCATGTTGCAGTCAAATGGTCGAACTAGACTAGGGTTCAACTACCGTAAAGGGTAGGGAAAATCAGAAACTTCATTCGCTCGTCGTCCTCTAAGCTAACTAACCAACCATAAGTCTATAATAATATTATTATAAGAATAATAAAAATATCTCACCATTCTATCGTCTGCCACACCTATCGATCTCTCCTTCATGTATAATCCCATTTGCCTACGTATGAATAAATGGAAGACATAACCAGGAACCCTTCCATCTATCCTTCCATCTAGACTATCCTTCTGTTTATTCTTCCTTCTAGAACAAATGAAACTACTAAAACTATTATCCCATCTTGTCCCTCATCTATCCGCTTTCTTTATCTCTGACAACCGTCCGCTTCCGTCAACTCTGACACACCGGCACAGGCCTTTAATAACCAAATCGCCACCAAACCGACCAAGCAAAAAGAAATCGAAACAAAAATAGGAGGTTTTATTTGCATCCGTGGAACGCTAGCAAACAAAATGCCCAAAAATTAGATAAAACATTAGGGGAAAATGGAAAAAAGGGATAAAAAAGGGCTCTGCCAGAAATGAGGAATCACAAACAGATAGGACGTGAGAATGAAGAGATAAGATGGTCCTAAGGTTTGAGGTTTGCAGCGGGACGTGAGCAGCACTTCTCTTGACATCCCGGCGACCTATAGATACCCCAAAGGTCGCGGACTAGAGTAGGTTGTATAATATCTTGCTTTCTTTCTACTTAAATCAACATTTTAGTTTTCTAAAGGTCTTTTGCTCGGTATATTTCTTATTATCATACCATGATAGATCTAAAGATAGGTTGAAATCCTATGTTAATGGCAGTTATCCCATGGACTGGTGAGACTTGCGGATTGAGGACCTTGCGTATATATTATGATAGTATCATAGCTCTATGTCGTGGCTAGGTAACCCTGTTGCGGTGAAAAGTCTTGGCATTTCATGAGTTAGTCAGGCAAAGCCACTGGGCCACACCCGGATTCGGAAGGGCTCCAATCTGCAGGTCTCGCCGGTCAATGGGATTGTGTGGTGCGGGGAAGCGAGAAGGGCTGGCTTGTCACCCATGCTCACACTGTTATTTTCTCTCCCAAGAGGCATCTGAAGGGGATGGCGTAATCTTTTTTCGGACAATAGTTGTGGTTTTAAAGCACTTATTGGCCGAATCATCATGGTGCGGCTGACTCCCCCTGTTACACGACAGACAGATGCTCTTCTCTTGGTGCCTTGGTGCAACCCTCCTCAACGGTACAAGTACTTGTACAACACAACATCCATTAATATCACCTGCATTCTCGCTACCGCCAGAAAACCTCTGTCCTTTAGGCCTCTCCTATCCCCCGCCCTCAGGAACGTCCATAGTCTTATTGCGGGCTTTGTTCTGGAATCGTAAGTTTGCCATTTATTCTCACGGTTATACTTGTGTGATACCAAGGGCTCACCGGTTCGGTCTCACATCTCTAGATCTAGCCTTCGTGTTCCACTCACCTGCTGCCCCCCACGGGCACACTTTTTTGCTCGCGGTACTGGCCGTTGACTGTGTGACCTCCAGCACAAGGTCAAGCTTAAAAGAATCCCACCCACCTAGCGACAATGCCAGTTACTATCGAACCCTCCCCCGAACTCGTGGGCCGCAACACTGATCCAACTGTCCATTCAGCGGACGATCTACTACACTGTGTTTGGTCATCTGGTGAAACCTATAATCGGGAGACGCGTATGATCGAGTCTACGGAAATGCCCCGAATCATTCAATCATCCTTCCACGAACTCGATCCCAAAACTTCTCCGATAATCCCATACGGTAATGGCCTAGTCAACGGCGTTATCCGCGCATTCCAGCAGGATCTCCATCTGGTATTGCGACCGGATGATATCTGGCTTTCAATACTCACGCAGTTCAGCATGTTTGTCAATGGGAATTCGGAGCATCTCCGCACTCAATTCGTCGCTCATCAAGGGAAGAAAGAACTCATAATCGACGCGGGCCCACAGCGAATTGAGGATGTTGATATGGGCTGGTTCGCACAGGCTATGACGGAGCTCATTCAGGAGAATGTGGTAGATCCACAGCTCAGAGAGTTGGTAATGCCGAACTTCAGCACCACAACTGATGACGATAAGTCCATCGCTGCAATTGCTATGATGGGAACTTTGCAGGGCTATTTTGATTATGTCATCCGCGCGGGGTGCGGATTTCCCTCAGTTACACTCCAGGGCGAGAAATCCGATTGGGAAGAAATCCTGCTTAAGGTCCAACGCCTCTCGAAGTATGGCCCTCAGACGACGGAATGGACACGCCTCCTGATCCCCGTCATCCAGTACATGATCGCATCTTTCACACAGCCAACCTCCCCTGCTATCAAGGATTTCTGGCTTCGAGCCTGTCATTCCGCTGGTATTGGTGGCTCAGGGGGTGCGCGCACACTATCTGGCTGGATAACTGCCTTCTGCTTCTTCAGCAAAACTGGTAACCGGACTACGGAATACACAGATGAGCAACTGAGCACGTTTGCAAGGAGGTTAAACGTTCCGGAGTGGGAGAGACTGGTCTTGGATGACATTGTCTACCCAATAATCGACCTCTGGAGTATCCCCAAAGGCATTGTGTCAGTTCCCGTCACTTTTCAAGACTACGGGGCTGGACTAGAGCACAAGACAATGATGGTTGCGGGCTCTGTCGGGGTTGTGCCTTCATCAGTAGAGAGTGGGGGGGACTTGACTATAGTACAGCCTAGGTCGGGGTGGTGGATGCTGGAGGATTCAGTCAAGCCCATGGGTGATGGCTGTTGTGCTCTTGCATAAATAACCGAACATCGCGATGCAATGGAGCGCACCTTCTCAATACCCGGTTCTCGACCAATTGCTGCCAGAAACACAAATAAAGAATATTTAAAAATAAACAAATACATAACCATAATGTTTGTCATACCCTCCATCTGCCTAAATAATAGTTTTTTGTTCTGGTAAAGGTATGGCGGGGTGAGGGGTGAGAGGGAGGGGTTGTGATATGGAACTGTAGAACGTTGCGAGGCTGAATGTTCGGCTGTTTATGCTAAGGCGTTGCCTGGGTTTCCGGTGGTGATACTATTACCTGTTCTTTAGGATGCAGTTATGTTCTTTATATGCCCTCTTTGATTCTCCAGCTGTGCGCGAAATCATGTTTGAGGCAGAATACCCCCGGAGGTTTCTTTTCTTCCACTAGTAACACTGGAGTGTGGACGAATGAGTGTTCCAAGGCATGTACTAATGTATAGAGTAATGCTTGTGGGGTTTTGCTACTCGGGTGAACTTTAGCTAGCAAGTTCCATGGGGAATATACGACGCGACATCCTTCTCCTATCGCTACGCCTCCGCAATCGTGCAACCGTCTCTATTAGTTTCCTCTGTATACGATCCTTAGTTGATGTACCCTTAGTCGGTCGGGAAGCTGAGTCTGGCGGACCCACGCGATGATGTACTCTACTAGCAGCATTTATCTAAAATAGCCCGCTCCACGACACTGCTATCCTTGATGGGAGAACTTACTCCCCCGGCTCTCGAAGAAGTTCCACTACTGCACAACCACTCACCCTTTCAAGTCTCCTGAGGGGGTTGTTAGGACATCTACCTCAACGTGGTCACTTTCTGAGAGAATATGGAGGGGAGACTTTCTATGGATATTAGTGCGGCTCTAAACCATCGCCTCATACAGTGGGCGCTGGGCATTGGCGTCGGTCTTTCCATCGCCGGGTGCGGTCACATATAGGTACCTACAGTCACCTATGATTACCTGTAGTTGTCGGCTGTCAGGATGTCTGCCTGGGCACCTATAGGGCCCTGGCATCTGTCCTAGGTAGAACTTGGGACCGATGCCGCCACTACCATCCGGCCGGGGCACCATCTTCAGGGATACCGGCTGTCTCGTCTCTGGGCGAGGACTGGGGTACGGGGTTGTTGGATATACTGGTTTCGCCCGGTTCAACAAGTGTAGTTTCGAGGTTTGACGGTGAAGATTTGGGGGCACTGTAGTATAAGTCCCACACTTGAGTTCTACTGTATTATCCCGAAAGCAAAGACCAAGGCTACCCTAGAGTTGCATGAAAGATTTGAAGTGCGGACGCTTAATTGCACTCAAATGCACCACCACCACCACGTAATGTAAAAGTTCTCAAAAATAGGCTATGATTGTCGGGAGTAACTTGGGTCCTTGTTCTTTCAACATCGCCAGCGGTGTCCTATATATATACACGAGGTTGACTACAGAAAACATTGCCTCAACTTCGTCCAAGTTCTCCGCACTCATTCCATCGCCGTCTCCTTCTTTCCACATAACACACTCAAACCTCTTCCAAAACGATACATCCCTTAATCCCTTACCTCTGTTTCGTTTACTTACAGAGTTCCTCCATTCCCAAACGTTCCTGCTACCTTTGCCTGCTTTGCTAACCTCATTGTTTGACACATGTTCGTTCCATCTCTTAGTTCCAAGCCTTTAGTACCTCTAGCGCAAGTTCCTGCATCATCCCAAAACATCTCCGCTGCACCTAACCTTTTGCCCAAACGCACCATCGCTTCAACTCCCATGTTCTCCAAAATTCTCCAAACAAACTTCTCCTGAGTCAAACGTTCCTTGTTGTAGTTCGTGTCGTACATATGGAACCTTCGTGAAAACTTTAACAAAAGTGAGCTCGATTTACCTCCCATGGTAGAGGCTAAGAGCCCCTGTTTGGCGGGGAACGGAAGGCGAGTCGACCTTTCGGTTCACCCATACAAAGCGAGCGTTTTGAAGCAAAAGGGAACAGTCTCTTTGTATGGGGGAACGGAAAGGTCGACCCGCCTTCCGCCGTTCCCGCCAAATAGGCTCTAAGAATAGTCACATTAAATTTTGGAAACTATTTTTTTTTATGATATCATACTCGGAAAATCCAGGTTCTGAGTTGAAATTTCTGGTTCCTTGGCGTGCACGGACGCAATTTCTATGGGGTTGCGACTCGAAATTTGCGAATTTTCGTTTTACAAAAAATACCCGTAAGAACTGGAATAATTGGACCTGGCGCTAGGACGTTGGAGTCGCCTTTGTTGGTATGGTCTGGCTCTTTTTTCTTTTGTTTCTGTCTTAAGCTCGGTCTGAGGAGGTCAGTTTTCGCTGTGCGATTGCCCCCCCCTATCTAAGAGAGGGAATTTCGAACGTCTTAGCGCGAGGTCCAACTATTCCAGTTCTTACGGTAGTTGCCAAATGACTCTGATCTCCCTTTAGAAAATGTGACTATATTATGAACAACTCTGTGATAGAAGCCAAGCTTAACCTCCGCAAATACAAAAACGAGGGCCTGGTTCGTAGAGATCTAATTGGAAGCTAGATGTTCATTGTTTCTTCATGAAGCACGAGACTTTTGATCTGCATGCACCCCAACCAGTCAAAAGACTATGACTGCCAAATGTGTCAAGTGTTGGCTATCCAGGTTGCAATGATTCATAATTTCCCGCGTGCCAGCTGAGACAACGCTCGGGCCTTGCTATTCGTGGTTTATCAATGACTAGACTACCGTAAAAACTTAAATAGAAGAGAAATGTGCTAGGACGTTGGAGTTGCCTCTCCTAGTGGGGCGCCTCGTATATTCCTTTTGTTTTGTCTCAACGGGGAGAAGGGAAATTCCAACGTCCTAGCACATTTCTCCTCCATTTGAATTTCTACGGTATTTGTCTCCATGATGATCCCGTTATATGGCGGTAAATGGAAAAATGTATTATATGTTCACTCTACTCGAATATCCACCACCTATTTGCCTGCCCCTGCCCTGTAAGCCTACATCTTCCGAATTAAAATTATGGTGGATCGAGTGAGGTATTCCGGAGAAGGATCTTGAATCGCAGACTAACCAAGTATCATACGGGATGTAAGAAAAGAAAAAAGAGGGAAAAAAAACTGCCAAGTCCCCAGGGCCAGACCAGTTATTCGCTAACATAAACCTGGGGAGGTGTGTCGGTGTGATGTCAAAGTCGCCACTAAACTGGAAAAGCAAAAGAAAACATTGCAGCTGAGGTATGGAAGTTGCTTGGTGTTCGTGGAACACCAGCAAACAAAAGGTCCAAAAATTAAACAAAATATCAGGACAAAATAGAGGGGAGGGATAAAAAAGGTCTGTGCTAAAAATTAAAATCACAAACAGATATGATAATATTATCATAGAAGGTGAGAATGAAGAGATAAGCTGGTTCCAAGGGTTTAGGTTCGCAGCTGTACTAGTACAGCCAGCGGCCAATCTCCTGACATCCGGACAACCTAGGATATCCCAAGAACTACAGTCCACAGTATATCATGGTTTCTTCCCACTTGAATCAACATTTTAGATTTATGAAAGTCTTTTCCCCTGGATATCGTTGCTATGGTAGATCTAAAGCTAGATTGAAATGCTATGTTAATAGCTATTATAGGTTATTCACTAGCAATTCCCCCTGGGAGTCCCCCACTATCTTGGAGAATGAAAATAGAACGATGTGAAAGCACCAGACTATGATACTATAATCTTATTGTGTGGTTCAGGGGGGGGGTATGGCAGGTCATGTAGAAATCGAGTGCAAAAAGAAAAGATCTTAAGCAAGATGGAGCCAAGGCACGGAGGCTGCTTACATAATCAAATAATTAGGGGCATGAGAATCCTCATTCCCCACAGGATTTCCATCCAGCTACAAGCACATGATGCGTATCTAGATAATTGTTTAATATTCTATCTCTCGGGCATGGTATGTCTATCGACTACTCAGCAAGTGTTGGGGGGATTCCCCTAGTCGTGTTCTGGTTGCCTGTGTTATACTGCCCTTAGGGCCTAACCCTAAACATCTCCCTTGACTGATGACAGTGCACTCGCTTTAGCAAACCCTTCACCAAAAGAGAAGTGCTGCATCAGCAAAAACGGATTCTGCGTCTGATCCGCCGGCGTTGCGTCCTGACGCAAGCGCCGGATATTCTGCGTCCCGTGCGTCCTGTGCGTCCTGACTTGCGTCGCAACGTTCCTTACGTCCTGACGCAACGTCGCAACGTTCCTTA
>Ga0307509_10002588_pt1 | contig 29021 bp, 35 predicted proteins | sample 10_EM_MG_FD_202245 | JGI IMG/M metagenome (GOLD analysis project Ga0307509, IMG submission 202245) | Populus trichocarpa ectomycorrhiza microbial communities from riparian zone in the Pacific Northwest, United States - 10_EM | ecosystem: Host-associated > Plants > Roots > Unclassified | place...
TGGCTCCAGAATTGTGTATAATACGCACGCGGCCGAGTTGAAGCCGGACGCTTAAGATGGCAATTGCCACCCAGGTGCGCAGATTCAACTCGGCCGTGAGAGTAGGGCGGATTTGTGAAATATGTTGTAGATTAGACTACAGAATTGTGTAATATACGCACGCGGCTGAGTTGAAGCCGGAAGTGTGAGATGGCAATTCCCATCCAGGTACCCGGATTCAACTCGGCCACGTGGGTGTAGAAGACTACCATTAATGAAATATATAAAATTATATACAGGCTATGCCAGAAATCGAGAGGGTGAAAGCGGACGAAGGTAGGCGTCTGCGTAGTGGGACCGGCAGTGTGCGGACGAGGGTAAGAGTCGGCGAAGGGCGCCGGCAGGGTGCGGACGAGGATAAGAGTCTGCGAAGGGCGCCGGCAGGGTGCGGACGAGGGGAGGAGTCCGCGTAGAGTGTCGGTAGGGTGTTGCAAGCATTATGGGGCGTCTCCGGACGAATCTAGGCCGTCGGGCTCCCAGAATCTGACAGGTCTACTCGAGAGACCCCCCGGCGAGAAGAGACTGACGGTGGGTGTTCGGAGGGAATCAGGCCGTGACAAGTGCGCCGGGTGGTGAGGACGGGAACAAGGGTGTTGGGAGGCACCAGGCGCAGGAGGTGCAATCCGAGGACACCCGGACGTTCAGGACGTTCAGGACGCACAGGACGCAATGGCGGACGTTTAGGAGGTAAGGAACGAATGGGGCGGACGCATGCCGTCCGGACTTGGGCCCTATCCGTCTGGAGTAAACGTTCTTTTTTTTGCTGATGTGCTCAGGACGCTCAGAACGTTAACAGTTACTCTGGACGCTATTACCCATCTACCCCTGCATCCTCGACGTCCCGATGACGGCCGCCGTCAAGCACATACCTCCAGATGCCCTCAGACCCTAAGCTCTCCCGCATCGTGACGATCTCCTTCCTGTACCTCCCTCATCATGGCGGAATTCAACTCCACTCTAGCATCCGGAAGACTATCCTGATGCTACTCAGTGATATTTGAACACCCTCAGCATCAATTGCCATATCTGGCTATAGGCTCCCAATGCCTTCTAAATAGCTAACATGTTCATCGTGACGGCATCATGATGGGTCACTTGCATACTCTGGAGAACCTTGTGGGAGCACACATATTCCAGAGGTAGTCTTGACAAAGTCGTGATAGCTTACATCCATAATCTCAAGGGCTTCATGAGAGTACACCTATTCCAGACGGTGTCTCAATCGCTCCACTATTCATTCTTAATACAGACTCCCATATACAAAAGCTTCCAGGTCCTGGTGCTCCTTGTATCGTGACTTTGAACCTGATCAGAATCTTGATATTCTATTATTACTAGTCTACTGCCATGACAAGGGGGTCCATGATATCCTGGACATGGCGTTTCTACATTTCTGAGCTCCTGCTCAGATCTTGTGGACAAAGACAACTCAAATTGTCCTCACAGCGCTACAGATCGGCCAACCAAAATCGAATAGTATTACACTTCCAGCAAATCAAATTCTATAAACCTAATGGTTCACACTTCGCCAAGTCTACAAGAACCATGCTCTCCCGCACCTGCGTCATTTTCCGGCAAGTCTCCGGGTTCACCAATAGCCGACAAGCGACAGTCAGAGTTGCTTGCCCCACTCAAGCTAGAACCAGGGTGAGCACCGGTGAGTTCCATAGGCTCACTGAATCTGAATCTAGCATCTGAAGCACGTGGGCGAACGACGCCTGGTTGTAGTCAAATAACAGTTCACTCTGCGGGGATGCATCTTGGGTCTGCCTGTAGTGCTCTAAACCCCTGGCATGATTATTGAGCGGTGTCTGTTCCGGCACAGCAGCTCCTCATGGAATCTTGGTGGAGAGCGGACACTTGGATAGCTGACCCTCCAGTTCAGGATGAACTGCGTCATGATTGTCAGCAAAGCGGTCACAACTTTCCTGCTCATACAATGATTTTGCTGGATCCAGTCTGTGATCATCTGATGCAGATTCCTGAGCATGAGTTGCAGGGGTTGGCCCTGGTACAGCCAGCCAGGTGTTCTTCTGCCGTAAGAAAAGGTCTTGCAAGATTCATTAGTCATGAGAACAAAAACAAATGATGGGGGGGACATTGAGGGTCTCCAACCTCCAACTGGGTCATAATTGAAGTCCGGTAGATCCTGATACACCTGAGGTCAATATGTGCGTAGTTGATGGCACAGGATTGCACAACTGAGACACACCATCGTACCATTGACACGATTAATAAATTCCATGGCTCGCATCTCAAGCTTTCTCTTGCCATTGAAATACTTAGCATAGATGGCATCCGCTATCTGAGGCGCGAGGAACCGGAATGATATAGACTGCATCGAGGTCATCGTCACTCGCGATTGGAAGTCCTGGCTGGGCGACGGGCGGATACACACCTCATACCTATTTGAGGAACACATGAACCTCTCATTCTCGGGATGTTATTCGACTCTACGAGCGATGGCAGTTGCGCCGCCTGAGAGTCTGTATATTTCCCGTATATGAGTTTTCATCTAATAGACGAAGTTCGCCTGCACGCCAGAGTGCTTTTGACGTATCTTTGGTAGTTAGTGCAGTACCCTTTTGCCTTGTCACCTCTGACTTACAATATCTATACTCTTCAACGACCGTTCAATATTTCCAGCATCCGCAATCTCATCTTGCACGCAACTCCAAACACGATGCACCTCAGATGTCAAAGCAACCTGGTTCAGGAGTTGGTTAACATAAAGGGTGTACAGAAGTATCAGATCCATTGCTACGTATTTCCCTCTGCAACCCTGTTAGGTGTTTCGCCGCGAATTAATTAAATGCCGGACAGACACAGTTCCTCTTGTACTGGGTTTGCCTAGTGGACTCAAGCTTCTGATACAAGATGGTGTTGTGCTAGGGATGCCAAGTGGGGATGAATACTGTGCTAGGCGTGATGATGGGAATGTCGTCAGAGACATGGGCCTGCTGGGAGCTTTGGTGATTCGGGCCACGGGCCTCCGTTGGAAAATTGCTGCCTTCTATGAACCAGAGTTGGATGAAATTCGCACAGTCCTTGGGCGATTGTTTCCGTGTGTCTCCACTGATTGTGGCCCATAACCACGTCTAAGTGTTCTCTCATCCGCACCACTCAGGGATTCTCCTGCAGGTTCGGTCTCTGGTTCAGTTTCGTCGCCGGGATTTGAGATCTGATACTGATTGCTGCTATCGTCACTGTGACGGACCGGTTCCATATGCCCTTGTCTGTCAGGCTCCATCTCCGGTTCAGTATATGCTATCTTCTGAATTATGATACTCCAGAGGCGATGAGCTGGTGGTGCTAGAAGCTGTCTCACGATTTGTTGTGCGGAATTACAACCTGACAATTCAGGACTATTGGAGCTGCCGGATTCGGTCTCTTGTGTTACTGATCTGGAGAGCCTATCCGCTGGGACAATTTCGCGTCTACGCCCGGTTAGATTCGCCCCTCGTGATGTTGGCTGATTCGATTCCCTAGAGTCAGGGATGATGTCGCGCCTTGGCCAGCTCAGATCGCCCAGTGGTGGAGTTGGCTGACTCGACCCCATGGAGTCGGGTATGATGTCGCCCCTGCACCTGCCAAGATTGTCTACCTGGGGTGCTGGCTGCCTGCTGGAATTGGGATGTGTGGGGGATATAGGACAGGGAGTGAATATTGGTAAAGATTGGAGTCAACTGACAATTGGATGTGTCGATTTTGTTAGAAGTGAGGAGTGAGTATTCTCCTTTCGTAGAAGAGGACGCCATAGGTCTTAGACCTCTACGTAGCATTTAGGGGTGTGGTAAGCTCACTTACTATCACTCGGTATCCATGGGAGGGATGTGCCTACACAAAAGGGTGTAAACTTTCAATACGATATCCGCGGTTCTGGAATTAGGACTCACAGGTCTATTGGGAGAAATAATAGATGAAATGAAGGTGTCGCTAGCATCATCAGACGTGCAATCACTACCTGCAAGCAGTATGGGTTAGCGACGCGGGCTGTTCGCCACACACTCATTACGCCAGAAGAGGATTAGGAGTATCTACTCTCATCTCCTTGCGTCGAATCATCACCACCACCCGAAACTGTATTCTGGGAATACAGTTCTGCCTTGTGAATAATCTGATGCGGGCGGTTGACGCCAGAACGGATATAACTGTGCAAAGACTATCACCCAGTTTGAGAGTAAAAGAATTGCCCATTATCAGTATTTGAATTATTGCAATTGTGGCTACATCCACGACACAGACAATCGCCACATTGGTAGGGCACATTATCGTGTTGTCAGGCGAGTTCAATGGGACTTCCCATGCAGCGGATTTCCACACACAATATAGGTTTGAGATTGTGAAGCCTCAAGTTAAGCTTTGGAGCTCAAATTCAAGACCTTCATAGGACTCCACAAAAGAGGGTCGGGTATGAGAAAAAAATGTGCAACCACAGTGGTGTCAAAGCTAATGCACGAAGGCTACATACAAGCAGCATGGGCTGATGACAAGGTTGCCTGGGAAACACACTACGCCAAAAGAGGATGATCAGGAGTATATACTCACATCTCCGAACGGCGAATCTGCTCCACTTAGCTCCTTGAAAACTTATTTAGTGGGAAACAGCCTTGTGAATAATCAGACGCAGGTGGTTCACGCCGGACCGGATATATCTATGCACAGACTATCACTCGGTATGAGAGTGAAAGAATTGGCTATCTTCTGTATTGGAATAATTCCCATAGTGGCGGGGCCCCCTACATGGACAATTGTAACACTCATAGCACACATCATACGGTCGTCGGAAGAACTACACGGAACGCTGAGTCAGAAGCTCATGATGTCCCCTAAGAAATAGGCCTTTGGGATCAGGTTAGTGCAAGTTAGGATTGGGAGCCGAAATCCATTAAACCCCACACTCAGGTGTTCTGCCTCAGCTGGGTGAAAGCGAGCTGCAATCAGCATTGATTGATGACAAGGTTGCACAGAAAACAACAACCATGTACAAAAAGGATTAGGAGTATCTACTCTCATCTCCGAACAGCGAATCAGCACCACTCAGGGCACTGAAATCTGAATCCAAAGAATCCAAGCTTATAAATAATGTGACACAGGCAGATCATGTCGACTAACGCGATGTGCACAAATACAGTAACTGGCAACAAGATTCTAAAAGTGGCCAGTACCAGAGGCCAAAGTAAGGGGATACAAGGAATTGATGACTATTATACAGGTGATAGGAACACGGAAATGTAATGAATATGAGAGGTCTAGGCAGTGTGTAGCTGACACGAAAAGGAAAGAGAATATGGGACGTCTTGGAAGCATGAAGATCTATTCAGGAATTTTTGGGGGAGCTAGAAAAATAATAACCGGGAAGTGGCAAGAACGTTCAGGTTCATGGTCTATGATACTCTCGATGGCCTCTCCCACGTTGGGGGGCAGTGTGCGTTGCGGTTCAGGTTGGTTGAGTGATTTGGGGCTGGCTGGTGGGCCGTATTGGTCGCATTTGGGGGGCGGGTATCCCCAGATCCTCCTGCTGCAATTTCTTGGGATAGGTGGGTGTTTGTGGTATTATGAGGAACGCGCGGTGTAGGCGCAGGGGAAGGGGGGGCCGAGTGAGATGAGCTCGAAGGAGGTGGGGTAGACTCTGCTCAAATAAACATCTCAGGGGCAGGGGTGGGGAACTAGGCCGGAAGAATATTGCGATCTTCTAGTGGTTCTGATTTGGCAGCACAAGTACCTACAGTCCCCTTGAGCCCACGCCCTGGGGCAAGATGCTCTCCAGTCCAGCACACCACACCACAAGATCCTTGTTGGGGCACCACAACCACTTGTGTTGGAGTCTTCAAGAGTTTTGCAAGCCAGGGATCCCTCTGAGCAATAGCCCTCGGGACTCTAGCCCCGCTCCTTCTCAGATGGCCCAGTGTCTCAATCCCGGTGTCGTGAATTCCGGGTACATCTGCCTGGTGAATCTTGTACGGGAGAATAATCGCTCCCTGAGGTGTTCCCATCCTCCGATTCAGAGCTCTCCCCGTTGTCCTCCTAGATATATGATTGGATACGATGTTCAATGAAAAGAAAAGACAACTTACTTCGTCAACATGAATAATGTCTCCACCATGGGGATCAGAAGCGTGAACCTGTAGCGGCAGCACCCTGCTCATTGTCGTCGTGACAGTCATCGACATTGTCTTCATCTTGGCTGCCGCTGCAGTCGTTGAGACTCTCGTTGTCGTCGTAGTTGTCCCCAGCTCCGAAGTCATCCCACTGCCCCCACAGATCCATGGCCTAACAATCGAAAAATGGATGTCCACCGGAGGCTGGCCCTGGGGTTTCGTCTTGGCCCTCTCCCTGATCCAGGCATAACTCCAGCACCAGGAGATTAAGAGGATCTTTGCCAGGGTTACCGACAGCCACACCTGGATGTCATCCTGTGTATATAAAAATATGAGCTCTGAGAGGGGGAGGGGGTCCCAAGGTTGCCAGCATAAGGTGCTGGCTCCTTGCCCAGTTGCCCCCATGAGATATCGGGAATATTAGATGTGGTCTTTCACATGTTTGTTGCTTGAGTACACAGAGTATGGATTGCAAGTTCGGCGATGCTAAGACTTCCTATGCAATCCCTCCACCAGTGTATTTGTCATACTAGGGGTAGTCTAAGAAGGGGTGCCAGGCTTTCGGTGCATCTGTGGATCCAATAATGAGCCTGATTGGCCTTTGGCAGTAATGAGAGGCTCAATTGTATAGGGCCACTGGAAAAACAGTGAGTACTAGTCGTAGAATTGCATAATCTAAATTGAGGTGAAGACTTACTCTGAACATCACAGACTTCTGCATCTGATGAATCCTATGCCCCTTCCTTATAGCCACAATTCTTCATTGCCTGAAGCCTCTGGACTGTGTCCCTAACCAATACTCTTATTTGACATTCGACTACATCAACCTCTTTGGGGCGGTGGTTTGTTTGGATTCCTTTAATTCGCCCAATGAGAGGTGAGAGAGCAGATGCAAAACTCAGTACCTAGTCCATTTGGTTGCCAGTCAGACTCGTAGGGCATGATGGATACTTTGCCTTGCTCGCGCTATCCCTCATACGCAGCTGTAGGCTGGCGAGTATTCAAGAACCCACACCAGCTGTTAGCGTAGGATATCTCCCCATAGCGCTACCCGATTCCAGCTCTGGTTTGGTCTCAAATTTCTGACCTATGTGTAGTATGTTTAACTCTCATCTGGAATCCTCCACCACTGGCTGAAACGGTAGTTTGCACAGGACGTCGACGAACCACTATTGAAGTTAATAAGTGAGATCATATCTGAACGTTCTGGAATGTGTGCTTATGATAAACAGAGAAGTCTACATAGGTCCCTGATATCTCACCGGCAATGGCAGCTGCACGAGGGTTGCTTTTGCGGCACTTTGCGCTAGGGGCGTCAACCCCTGGGGGCTGGATCGTTTGGCTTCTGGGAATACCTGAAACATTAAGGTAATGCACTCTTAAATTGATGAAGCGATAGTCGTTACTTTGACCATTCCCCGGAGGCATGTATTTTTCCCAATTGAGCCATTTGACATATGGACGAGGGGAGAAGATATGTGTAAGTGAATACTAGACGGATGGTGTAAGAGGGAAGGATTGGGCGGTAGCATGTTATACTGCGTGTAGACAACAATATGTGTGGCGCTGCGGGCGTGTCAGACTGTTGGAATTTCGCCAGGCGTTTGAGTGTATAAGTTTCATTTGGTGAGGGCCCTATGGGGTATAATGTGTCATCAATTGGAAAGATCCCCCTCTCCTGACGATCATACAACAGTTTGAGCCATGATAAGACCTACATCGTCAGTGGCAGACGTCTTGGCTCGCAAATGTGGACGGTTTACTGGAACATTACATCCCGCACGTATACGGGACAGGAATATGATCTAGAAAGACCGAGACTAAACATCGCTTTGAGCTACACCCACAATGATCAAAGGAAAAATAGGAAAGGAAACAATCAATCACCCTTTGAAATGACAGTCCAGACAAATAAGTCACCACTCATCGAGGTAGTGATCGCTCATAGTTGGCGCACCATTGAATCCATCGGTTCTCCGGTCAAGTTCTCCTGACCAGCACCTGTACGCACTGTGTTAGACTTAGGGTCCTTTGTGGTCTCGGCGTCAAAACAAGCCCAGCAGTAGCGCATCCCCTCAGATCGCGGGAACTCCTTGACAAGGTAATTCCAACCGCACTTTTCGGGGTGATCGTCCATGCGATAATCCTCAATGAACCGTACCCCATGCATGTGGTCACATGATGGAGGAGGTCTAATGCTAGCTGTCGATTCTGATTGCTCAACAATTTGGCAAGAAGTGGAATATTATTCCCTGGCTATTTAGCATATCCTACAGGTAGACATGGCAATATTGTAAAGAGGATTTCACATCCATGTGCAGAGTCTGAGAGCTCTGAGAACAACGCAGATAAATGAGAGGCATCATCCTCACGTGTGTCGTCGGCCTCATGACCCTGCCAATTACCAGGTGCATCGTCAGATAATTCTCGGGAATGCATCTGGCCTATACGTTGTGCCGGATCATGGGCCTAGTTTCGGACGTTATTTTGATTGAGATAGTCGACTCTCCTCAGCTCCGGGGTGTCTTGCCGCTCTGAACCCCAATCACGGTAACAGTACACCATGAGATCCAGTAGGTCATCAAGTACGGGATTTGAAAGGAGCCGATCTCTTACGGTTTCATCCCTGTCTATGATAACATAATCTATGCTATCCAACTCTTGCATACGAAACCTACGTAACCTTCAACGCCCTTCCCCGATAGCCCCAACTATGTAGCGGATTTGGTGGTATGGTACGGTTCTGTAAATCATGGCTGACATTCCACAGATGTCATAGGACTCCAACAGGGGGAACAGTACCACATTGACATGAGGGGGACGCCAGTGGAGTAACTTATAGTTTGGGGCCACGTTTACCTTATTCCTTTAAAACTGGGATAGTGCCAGACCACATCACGACGGCAGGACATAAACGATACGCATGGCATGCCGACCCCTATATAGAGTGCCCCAATCTGTATCTCACAAGTCACTAACTAAAAATATGAAACAGGCTGAAGATTTAGGAATTGACCAACCTGTAAGCCTGCAGTTGGGTGCTGGGTGCAAGCCCCGTGCAACAGGTTAGTTTTGGACTCCCGCCGAGTCATTGCGGAGTGGATCAGGTAACATTTGCCGCGGGCTCACGGTCATTACCAGCAGAACTTGAATCATGTACCATGTGTGGGTGGGCACAATGATTAGCAGGTTGAGCATGGACATCTGGACACACCGCAGGAACATCACCTGGCGGAGCCTGTCCGAGCTATCTGGCAGCAGGGAGGTTGACTTATGCAGTACGTATGTTTGGACCCGGCGCACCAGGGGAAACATGTCCAAGTTGTCAGGCCGCTGCTGTGTTGACTTGTGTAGCCAGTATGTTTAGACCAGCCGTAACCGGTGGAGCCTGTCTGAGGTGTCCTGCAACAGCGACATTGACATGTGTAGCTGGTACATGTGAACAAGCCACACACGCAGGAGCCAGTCTCAGTGTCGGGCCCCAGTGAGGTGTGGAACAGCTGCACCCGGCAGAGCCGGTCCAATCTTTCCGGCAGGAGTGACGTTGACTTGCGCGGCCTGTATATCTTGACTAGTGGGATCTGGAGGGGCCTGTCCGTGTTGTTCCCCTCTAGGGACGTGGGCTAGGGGAGGATTTGGAGGTAGTTGACCTGTGTTCCCTATAGTGATTGCAGCCTCCCCCTGATTTGGGGCCCCTGGCCATAGCAACGATGCGTCCACAACCCCCTGCCCAGGGGGGATTGCGCGATTTGGTACTACCATTTTGCCATTATTATTTGTGTCATTCAACTTCCGGCAACGGTCCTTAACCTGTTCCACAACTGCATCCTCAATATAGTCCAAACTATGCATATTATTGGCTTCCACTGCGGAGACAATGAGATTGCAGGTAGGACTCAAGGTCCTCATGCCTGTGTATATTGGCAGTAAGTAGGCGTCAGGGAAACCTTTGGCCATTTGCCCTGCTGGCGCAAAGCCCCTTACTATCATCTGATCTTTCGCACAGTTCCGCCACTCTGTGTACATTTTCTGTTGAGCCTGGACATGTGTGAAGCCCATGTTTAGCTTATGAGAAGTAATTGGTTGACTGCCTGAGTTAGTACAATGCATGCTGATTGCCACTTGAAGCAAACTACGCGGAAATTGATCTCTCTGTGCCGGCGCACGGACTCCAGCATTTTGCATGAATACATACTACATGTTGATATTTTGCGCCATTTCCTTTGAGGGTTTGTTTATATTGATAGTTGATTTGCACATCCTAGGCTTGGGAATATAGAGGATGTTGTGAATGTTGTGAATGTTGTAGATGTCTGATTATCCTTGGTATGAACTTACTGCTGGCATGATCAACCCATATTATATACACAACTCTCAGACATTCAAGAGGGTTTGAAAGAATGATGAATTGTTTGAATTGTTCTCTAGAATTAAGATGCCTCAAGAACTGACCCCTCATGCGTCCAATAGTATTTCAGTTGGTTCCTGTGAATGCAAGATGATAACCAGCTGTGACCATGTAACGTCGCGAAACACAGAAGTAAACCTGTTCGATAACTAGTGATAGATCAGTGTGAACAGCACAAGGCCCAGCATAATCGAGTCATCCGCACGGGTTAACATCGAGAGGACAACAGCATCACATTATTATCACCCACAGGGGACTCCGAAATCAGTGGCGCCGAATTCCATTATGCTGGTCAAATCTTCATTTTGTCACAAAAGATACCAGCATGCATGCGCATACGAGACACACTTGTGAAGTGGGCATGCAAATCACCATATCATACTCCCATCCACCATATAGAATCCGCCTGTGGATATCCTTAGCAACCGGGGAACGGACCTATATCATGCCAAAGAACCCATTATACACTCGGATTCTGACTACGAATCAGATCCCCCTGGAGATACAGCCACTAGTGAGCACGATACTTCTCATGATACGCTTAGACAGGTACCTGAAACAGAAGTACTCGAGGACAATACGTACCCAGTTGGTGCAGAACAGGGGGATTATCCGGGTGCCGGGAATCCATTGGAGAGGTTACAGAGTGTAAGGAACAATTCAGGGATTTGTGTGAGAACCCATGGACTCCTTTTGCTTCTGCACAAGGTTTCAAACTTGGATCTTGATTTATTGAGAGCAAAGTCTCAAAGACGGGATTAATGATTACTTTTGGAACGGTATCAGAAACTTGATATCCGTTGCCCATAGCTCTTTGGTTACGTTGGAGAATCTTCTCCAATACTTGAATTCTTATTGCCCGTATCTGCAATGGTTGGAGGGACATGGGGAGGATAGTCACAGAATATTACCATTCTTCTATCAGAACGTCCTAGACTGCGTGAGATCCCCTCTTCGCCAAATAGCCTAAAGTGATGACATGGTCTATGCACCTCGCCGTGAATACGACCACAACGGAACGAGAATTTATACAGAAATGCATACAGCTGACTGGTGGTGGGACATCCAAGTACTGCTGTGTAGCTTCTTTTATGTGAAAGCATACCAATACATCATAGAAAGCACACCCGGAAGGGGCGACTGTAGTTTCAATTATTGGGATGGCAGATCAGATGAATCTTACCAACTTCCCAGGAGACAAGAAACCAGGGCAGGTTTATATGACGATTGGAAATCTTTCGTTGAGAATATGCAACCAGCTTGGTTCGATGTGGATTCTGCTTGTTGGGCTATTGCCCATTCTGGCCAAGCTCGCAAAGTGCTCTAGGGCCAACAAACTCCAGAGACTGTAAAATGCCAACATACTCCATGGCGTATTCGAACTCATTTTGGTCCCATTGAATGGTGCAGTGCAGGACGGCACCCCTATGGATTGTGCTGATAGCAAGATCACGAGATGATTCCCGATCACGTCAGGATGGACCTGCGGACCATGTGAAAAACATTACCCTACATGGGATCAAATGCAACCCCTGTCCTGAATGTGAGGTGACTCCAGAAGAATTATGAAGCCGAGCCAGCCACCATTGCCCTTGAGATTACGCAAGATACAAACGCTCCGAACGCTAAAACCCATCCCTAGATTCCAAGACCAAAAAGGCTGCTCACCCTCGCTACACGAATGAAACTCACAGTATCAACTGGGCGTAAAACGGTGTCAAGTACTGGTGAGAGTTTCGACGCCTGATCTGCACAAACAGGATATGCTGCATACACTGTGTCCAGGACCTTTCAAGCATATAATCAACTGGATTCAGGGATTTCTCAAAAAACATTCGGCACTGCAGGCCTTGGACAACGCCTGGAAAGCTCGACCCCCATCTCAGGAATTCTTTCTCAGCAAAAAGGGTGACAGGAATCTTGCACAGTGGCAAGGAAAAGAGATGAGGAATCTGAGGGGTTGTTTGTTAGGACGTATCGCTGTGGCGTTGTGTAACGACCCTACAGATAGGTAGCTAGAGCGGACTAGACTCAAGCCCGTATGGTATACCAAGTGGTAACCAGATTGACAAGAGAGAAGTATAGTTAGTATACAACCGGCAGTCATGAGTTGGGACAAGTGTCTACAAAGTGACTTGGTGACAAAGGGTTAGACAGGGTAATCTAGGTAGGCCAAAGTTCCCTTACTAGGCAGGGTAACCTTCGGAGGGTATATTGGTTTAAAGTTAAGGAGACATAGTAAACGTTGCACGGGTCTCCGGTGCAACAGTATATATGGTCGCGCTGACCCCCGAAGGCAATAAAGGCGTGAAAGGGTAAAGTAACCCTACCTTGGAATCATGATTACCCTCTCTTGGGGAATCAGTTACCCAACTCAGGTACCCCAGTTAGCCTACCTTCACCGACAAAGTCATCTGCGGACTTAGGGGAAAGTTATCCACCTATAGTGGGCCTCTTCTATATTCATAAGGCCAGTTCGTATCGCACGAAACGGGCTACTGACTGAGCAGGAGTGGTCCAAACCTCCTGTAACGTTCAGGGGATATTCTTAACATCCCCCTGCGGCCCCAGCATTCGTACGGTGTGACAGCACGTACGGCTGTGTAGTTGTGAGCTTTCCAGTCAAGTGCGATCCATAGGAACCTCCTATAACACTGTATGAGTTGTGGCCGTCCAAACGACCAGAAGCTGTTTGTAGGATATATAAGGGCTGTGAGCATGACCGCCTCCTAGGGTGCCACCTGGATAACACCTGGGAACCTCAACGGGCATACTTTGACATCAAGGTAGTAGTATGATTAACAGTAGAAAGCTTGGGGCTCACCGGGGAAGCCGCAAGGCTTCCAGGACCACCAACCCAATGCCAGTCCCAGGCAACCCAATGAACTGTGGCATTACCATGGGTTATTAGTGGACTCTAGAGGTGTGAGTCTTGTAATGATTACAGAGTGTCCCGCATAGTTGGCGGTAGATAGCTCCGATGCAGTCAAGCAGCAGGAGATTTCTTATCCAGGGAGCATGCAGTCAGGTTTAGAAGCTTGGTATAGCAAAGTAGATTTGCCGATGGACTGCGTAGCTTGTATAGACCAAACCAGGGCTGGGCCAGTGAGTCCTAATGGATATTATCTCTACATTGGGCATGTCGGTCAGCCACTGAGATGCTACCGATAAGAAGGAGTTTTCACTCAGGGAGGTGTAGCTGCAGAGACATCACCCGGAGCACGTCCTATTTGTGGAGATAGTTAATATCCGAGCAGTCTGACAGCCTTCAAGTCTTCGTTCACTTTAGGCAGGTGAGTTGGACAGCCCTGAGCTGAGCAGGGTGCTCACGAAAGGTCCGAATAGTTGACAGGTGTCCTCTGGCTTTAAATTATCCTACTTGACTAACCCAAGAGACATCTTATTCTGATAACTAACGATCCTCAAGAGAACTTATTGAGTGAAGCTTTCAGGCTTAATGATATTAAGTTTTAGTGTTTGATTCTACTTTGAATTATCTTTATCTTTATTTTGATCCTTACTTCTACTTTGAGCACCGGGTGCAGTCACAATCTTAGGAGCAGGCTTCATACAGAGTGCCCCCGTTACACGTTGAGACAGACTGATAGTACGTAGATGCAACCGTTCAGACGTGCACTCACCTGTGTCAGTTCACTGCTTCACTTCACCATGATGGCTCAATACAGAAGTTACACACCGGAGACTATATCTTATATGGAAGAATATGCGACTCAGTTCCATGAGACGAAGGACCTCTTCTTGGAGTTTCGCATATCTAAACGGAACCAAGATAAGGCATACTTGCTGTACAAGGTGGTGCGCCATCAGAAAGCCCTGATAAGGGAGCAAGTGCCCCTATCCCAAAGGCACCGGATCCGTGACGACAATTGTCAAGAAGAGAACGACCAATGTATGCATTTGATCCATGCCATTTGTAATTTCAACTTTCTTAAGATGCATCTAATAAGTCACTTTCACGATCACATCTACCAGTTCAACAATATTCCTATCTATTCTACGGAGCATGAAGAGCTTGCATATAAGGAACAAATTAAGGACTGATGGCGACGCTCAAATAAGATTGACGTACCACGACAGATCTTGAACACCTATGATGGACAGCATGCGATCCAGGTGAGACTATTGAACTTGGAATTCCTTCACCGTGCGGCAGCCCATTTGCCAACTAAGGTAGTAAAACATTTAGAGAAGACGAGACCAGCACATACCCTCCCAGCTCATGCTAGGATTCTGAAGGTACGTAATGATAATATCCACAATGTCAATTATTTTGGCAGAGCATGCAATATATCCCCGAAGACAATTTGTCGGGAATTGTTACACTATATCCAACTGACCCTGTCTTGCGAGCGCCTACTGCCGGAGATTATGGCCATAGTTACAACTTTGACAGTGGAACCACTGACGCAACTGGAGATCCTGGTTCTTGGGTTCCAGAAAGCAGGTGTTTACGAGATACACAGGGCCCGGTGGACGGGTACTCGGCACTTCCATAACCAGACTAGTCGGAACGATTGTGTTTGGATACAGGGAGGTTGTGAGCATATGGATGGTGCGCTTAGAGGTCATCTTCAGGCGAGGCTCATAGCTCAGTTGAAAATCAGGTGGGGCTATAGGCAGCAGGATATGGTCTGTCGCCTCACCAGAGTTCAATTCATGAGCGTGGTAGACACCAGACATTCAAGGACATTCAAGGACTGGTGACTGTTCAGCTCCGAGATGTTACCTGCGAGCTGACAATTGTTGATATCGCAACGATTTTAGCCCTGGCGTATCCCTTACTCGAGACAGACCGGCGCTGCCTTGTCAATAGCCAGATTAATATACCCACTTTTAATGAAATCTATTAGAATTACCGAGTGGGGAATATTTTTCAGTATGGTTAAATACAATTGGGGAGTGACGTAGCCCCGTGTTGGGCTGCAATGCTCCCCGTCACTATCTGTATGAATGAACAAAATCGGGAGCGACGCAGCCCCTCTGAGGTTGGCTGCCTCACTTGCCAACGGTGATACTAGTAGGTTGTAACGACACATGTACTAGTCGAGCATATAGAGATACACATAGAAATACAAACTTCATCAAGAAATGAAAATTATGCACGAGACTACTAGTAGTACTAGGCTATTGTTAATGGGGTCTTTCACGACTGTGGTAGTCAGGGTATGGAGAGCATGTTGGAAAGCGAAGGTAAAATGGGGCACCTAAGGGAGCCATCCAGATGCTGAAAAGATGGGAGGCAGTAAAAGGGACGTTGGGACTGGAGATAGGAGGGGGTAGACGAGGCGGTGATATAGGGTGGCAGTAGGACACAATGGGGGTTGGAAAAAGCATTTGGACGCTCAGGACACAGGATGGTAAAAAGCCATGTCGGATCCATCCTGACACGGTATCTGCGCCTCAGATGCAAGTTCAATTTTTGCTGATGCACGCAAGAAGGAACTCAAGGTTTCATCCTCACCTATTACCAAGCCTGGATGACAAGCAGGAAAGTGACCCTAGCGTGGACAAGAATGAGTTATTGTAGAGTCTGATGTGCAAACCATTCCGTTCACGTTATTTGTTTTGCACAAAATGCAATACTATCAGATTCCGTTGACCCAGCTCTCTAGCTGTAAGTCCCATTTGGGTCTCATTTCTCATCACACATCAGAAATATTGAATTACTATAGCCCACGTGTTCTGGACTCCCGGGTTACGGCAGTAGTATTAGGCGCACGGACTCCCATAACGATTTCTAGGGCAGAGTTACCCTACTCTGAGGTGCACGAACTTCGAAGAATAAAGATAACACCACCCTGCAGCCCTGGCGTTGGGATTGCAGGTCATCACTGTCCAACCACCAAAGACCACTATCATTGGAACACATCCTATAACACTGTATCCATCGCGGCCGTCCCTCCGACTGTGTCCTGTTCGCAGGTTATATGAGGGGAGATGTCCGGGCACCATATGCGAGTGGAGGAAGGTGCATCAGACGACGGCGCATAAGGTTACAGACACCTGAAGACAGACAGTCGGAAGAGTAGGTCGAAAGTAACGGGACGTTTCGCACGAAAGTTAGTCCCCTCGTACCTTCAAAGTCGTGTAGAGTATGAAGGAGGTAACTATGTCCGGTAAGTGGATCGGGTGCATTCACAAAGGACAGGTTGGTGAAAGATGGAGTCCGAGGGAAAAAGCGCATAGATGCGATCCCGAGGACAAGTCGTGTAAGGCCGGAAGACGAGAATACAACATGTGGTCGGATGCTGAATTCTCGACGGAACCAACCAAAGAAGAAAGGCCATCTGCTGTCTAGCAAGTTAGACTACCTCCACTGAGCACAGGGGCAAGATAATTCGTAACCAGTGCTGTCAACGGATAAACAGATAGGCTGACACTTGACGTGCTCTCCACACCATTAGGAATAGTCCAAGCGCAGACTGATAAGTTGGCCATGGGAGCAAAAAGGTGTGGTAGGGAGTTTTCAGGGTCTACGAGTGTTCGCACTAAGGTGAAGTTCGCAGAATTGTGGACAAGGTACTTGGTTAGTATAGAGTTAGCATGTATGCCACGATTGCTCAGACGCGGAATATAAATATTGAAGCATCTTCGCTGCTATTAGAGACGACAAGCATGGAGAAGAGATCTTATTAATATAATAAGTTTCTACATTATCGTTACCAATACTTCGCCTATCTAGATCGAAGTACCCTATTATATCTAGCCTACGTTACTTGGGTCTTCCTAACGAGTTCTCCGATATAATGATGATTCAATGTCCTAGCTCTCAATACCTCACGCCGAAGCTACCATCTTACAGTAAGCAACGCTACTTTCATAGTGATGACCAGATTAAAAGACTCTTCAAACAGGTGTGTATAATGGATTGATTGATGTATTGCATAGTGAGAATCTGAATTCCGAAAGCTTGAGTCGTTTTATTATTCTTCCTTCTGGCTATAGAGTGGGGCACAGATTTATGCAGCAGCTGCTTCAGGATAGCATAACCATAGTTCATTACTTTGAACATCGTCCTCTTTTCAACCACATTCACCTTAAATCCAACACTGCAAGAGATTATGAGACATCCTTTATCAGGCCAGAAAGCCCCTGATTAACCAGACTTCATTATCTAAGTATTTCATCTCCAGCAAAAGCCTTTCCTGAGTGAAGTCAAGAACGAAAATATGTTTGGAGAATTCTCTTGCTATTTTTGGAAAATAGTGTATCAGCAACAGCATCCTCTACATATGTATATTTTATTATTTTTCAAGACAGATGAGCAATTCTTAACTGCGGAGAATATTGACAGAATAATTAGTAATGTGTTACTACTACCCATATCAGAAACATCTAGCTAACTTGCTGGAATTATCAAATTATGTATGGTTTATAACACTTATAATCCAGCGTTTCCACATGCTGCTTGCTATTTTAGTAAGAGAAATGATATACCAAAGTATTATCCCAAGTATTTTCTAAATGCTGTTGTGGAAGAAACAATTCTTTAGGAAAATGAACATGTTTCTCATGATGACAAATTAATTGTCAATCCTTTGAGATTCTGATTCTAGATAATATTGTTCAGGCAACATTCACTATAACCACTGCTAGGTTGTACCTCATAACCCTTATCTCTCGTTGTTGGCATACCCATGCTGTTTATTACCCAGGTGATATTCTTAATGTTCATGATTCAAGTTGTATCTCAGGAATAAAACCCTTTGCCTGCTGCTATAATGTTCTTTTAGTCAATAAGGTAGTTAAAATACTTTGAACTAATGTAACAAATCACAAACTCCAAGAGATTTGCTTTAGAGGTCAAGGAAATAGTGATTTGAGATGTTAGAAAATAACAAGATAGTGCATTGAACATGCAGTTATAGTTAAAGAGGAGTAGATTTGGGCAATTGGGACAACGAGGGGGGGTGGATTAAGCTGCACTTTTAATTTATCTTTGAACTTTTCTAATGTAATTGTATTTCTAAAATATACATTTTGAAAAATCTGTGTTCTTCATCTAAAGTATATGTACAACTGATAAGTGATCAGTGGCTGAGAGAGGTTAAATTAGAACCTGAATCATGATGTCTTGAGTGAAGTAATTATTTGCAAATAATGGCAATTAAATAGATGAATTAGACAAACCTCCAGGTCTGGAGGGGGCTTTTGCTAGTAATAACTGATTTGACAGCAATTTTTGAGCTGTTTTTCTCCCTCATTATTACATGGCCATTGTTTGTTATGGGTGTTTGGGAATGGAAGGGCAACCGTTCTGGTTTAGCTATTTGGGAAGGGAAAGGTTGATGCATTCCGTGGTGGCCAAACAGCCGTTCCGTTCCCAATTTTCTGAACGGAAGGGGAACGGAAGGGGAAGGATCGTATGGGCGAACGGAACGGAACCGTTCCTACCAAACAGGCTCTTAGACTACTCTCTTGCGAGTGCCCAGGGTTGCGAGCTTGCATGCAATCGTGGTTGTAGTGGGGCCACAACCTTGGCACGAGTATCATACTTCAAAAGCTTGACCCTGAAAGCCTAACTTTGACTATAAATATTTACCCTCCATTTCTTATTCCGATTTCAAGACAAAGCTGATCTAAAAATCCCATGTTAGGGTGCTTGCGCCATACCTCTCTGGCAAGATCCTGCGGTATGATAATATGATAATTTAATGAACAATAAGGGTTCCCGTCTCACGGTCTTGATAAATCTCTCATAAGGCCTCATCCCCAGCAACAACTTCCCGCTTCTTAAATCACCAAATGATCCCAATCCCACGAGGCGGATGGGTTGTAAATATTGTGCGTGGACAAAATTAACCGATCAACGGACCCTCATAATTTTGGCCTTCATGTTGTGAACCCCCTCGATACAACCACCTCAACCCAACCAAGAAAAACAAGTAAAAATAATTTAAATACACAGCAGTAATCAGTGTCTTGCATACCATCCATCAGCCCTAATAAAAAAAAAAAGAGAGACGGTATTATGAGGCGCCCGCCTAGTGGTAATGATTTTTGTGGTGGCCCGGAAGCAATGGCTTGCCGCGCTCACCCGCGTGATCGGTTAATTTTGTCCAAGCACAACACTTTCAGGAGAGCAAGGGCTTGTTTCCACCAGGCAAGCGGCTATCCTCATCACTCAAAATCATCAGGATAATCATACAAGGTTTAAGATTGCCAATTGATTAATTGACTAGATTAGGAGGTCCAATCGAACTTGTTTGGTTTTGGACTACCTCAAATCCAATTGAATCGAGCTCAAAGATTCGACTTCCAAATCGACTCTGCAAAAATTGTGACCGACACTGCCAGGCCCTCCTGCCGAACACTACAAACCATGTCCTACATCTAGTTCACAATATTTCTAAGGAATAGAGACACAGCCTAATCACCCCTAACACAACAATTTGTTCCATAGATCTCACCCTAGAGACCTGCGTCACTAATAAACACCCCATTTCAAGACTTCTCACGATACCAGGCAGCAATCATAAAAGCCGCCTCGAGAGCCTGTCTGTTGTTTAATCTGGGATCGCAATAGGTTGTGTAGTTGAGCAACAGGTCGTCATCTGTGAGATTCTCCGACCCGCCGACACATTCGGTGACCGCGTCCTGTGAGCCAAAAGGTTAATTCCTAAACCAACCCAGGGGGTCTAGCACCAGCTCACTGCTGTCAGTTCAAGATGGACACCACCCAAATGGGTTCCACTCTTTTGATGGATGTGGTGAGTGCTCGAAAGTTCTGTCATGATATTCTCGAATTGACGCGTTTTGACTCCAGTCGGAGAGGATCTAGTGTTGCTGTATAATCATTATAAGGTCAGTTTTTTGCTCACCCTCGCGATTCATGGGATGTTAAAAATCGTTCCGGGGGATCCTGCATGGCCGAAAATACCGAAAGGATACTTACCCATGCATGGGATCGGCTGAAGTTCATTTAGCGCGCCCCGTTAGTACCAGCTGTTGCCGATGGAGGAATCAGCCTGCTTACATTGCCTATCAAAAGTCAGCCCCCATGAGCCCCCCCATCTAAAAGTAGCAATATGCTTACCAAACAACAGTATGTCCAGATTTAACAACAGCATCAATATGGCTAGGCAAAAGTTCTTTCACTTTATCGGCTCCGTATCTCGTGATCAGGGTTACTTTTCCAACCTCCTTACTCGGATTCACAATATCCAGCAATTCCGCCAAGTCCTCCCCCACCATTGTCGGACCAACCTTAATTCCGATTGGATTCTCAATCCCACGAAAATACTCGACATGAGCGCAATCTAATTGCCTGGTCCGATCACCAATCCAAATGAAGTGCGCAGAAGTGGCATACCATTTAGCCTTATTCCCATCCATGGGGTCACGCAGCAATCTAGTCAGACCCTGTTCATACTCCAGCAAAAGTCCCTCATGAGACGTGTAAAGATCCACAGTTCCAAGGCTTGATGATGTATCAGCACCAATGGTATGCATGAAGCGGATTGCATCAGTAATCGAATTCACGATTGCTTGATATTTCTCCTTTGTCTGGCTACTTTGGATGTGACTGAGAGTCCATTCGAATGGATGGTGCAGGTCCGCAAACCCGGATGAGAGTTGGCCACGTAAAAAATTGAGAGTCGTTGCGGAGTGATAATATGCGCTATTCCATCAGCCCATGTATTCCCAAGAAGCAATTGCGCAGACCAAGCTCACCTCACAAGCCTAGCCGGATCAGGAGTTCGCTGCGAAAGACCAAACCCGTTGATGATGTCCCCACGGAAGGAGGGTATCTCTTTCCCATCTATTACTTCAGTCATCCTAGATCTCGGCCTATAACAATCAACACAAGAGCGCGAACAAAACAAGTAGACGATTGAAGGACCTTACTTGGCGTATTGGCCAGCCATTCTACCGATCCGAACAACAGGAATATTCCCACCTAGTATACTTTAGATGGGCAATGAGAAGTGGCAGATCGAGACGAACCCCATATCAAAACCATGCTCATCTGAAGCAAGAGTTTAACTTTGGCGCTAATTTTTTCCTACATCTTATGAGCTCTTAGTCTCACAAATTACCGAGAGTCTCACCTCGGTACAGTAGTCGAACAATTCGGCGCAATCACCTATCATCTCCCTCCTCAGTAAAGTTCCCCATTCGTTACATCACCCTTTACGTACCGCCCTGCAACATGAAGGCATTTCCCAGTGCAACCTCCTTCAAGCTGGCACGAAGCTTGGATACCTAGAACAAATCAGTAGGCAGTGACCGGTAGAGGCTCTCGTTAGGCGGACTCACCTCTGCTGCCGTCACAAGAGGAGGGAGTGACTCGAGCTTTTTAAGAGCCTTTGCTACAGCTTCCTCATCCCCATAACTCACACTCTGCTTCATCGGCTTTGATTGCCAGGCTTTCCCGGAGGGGTACTAGTTAGTTTCCAAAAACCATCCTTTCAGAACCAATTGCTCACACGATGGAGACCAAGCATTCCCACTACCCATTCGGCTTGCACCACTGCCGTTATCCAACGCCTTCTGCAGCTCGCCAGTAGTCTTCACAGTTGCACCTTTCGCAGCCTCACTCGACGGAGCGTTTGCTGGTAGACCAGCGACCTCTTCAGACCCCCCCATCGTATGCGACTTACCTTCCCCCGTACTCTCGCTTGCCGTTTTGAATAGCTGGTGTGCCCAATCACTCCTCTCTCACCCACGCTAGCCGAATGTTTGTGTATTTAGCGCAGGGGGTGTAGGGTGAAGTTGGACAGGGGGTTAGGTCGCTGGTGTAGGGTTACTCGTAGGAGAATGTCACCCCAGCTGCGGATATAAGGCCGCTACTCGACTACCGTAACAACTCGAATAATTGGACGTCGTACAGAGCAGTTAATTTAAGGTGTGTATTGCGAAGTGATCTTCCTGTCTCAGTTAATATGGGCTCCATCATTCCTTGGCAGCTGATGATGCAGAGTTTTCCCCCTTGTTGTCATCATCCATACCTTAATTAGCTGCCAAGGAATGATGGAGCCCATATTAACTGAGACAGGAAGATCACTTCGCAATACACACCTTAAATTAACTGCTCTGTACGATGTCCAATTATTCGAGTTTTTACAGCACAAGTACAGTACTCGGGTATCAGGGTTAGTCCGTGAACGCTGGTGTACGAGTATTGGTCAAGTTGCCCAAAATACCCCTCCTGGCGAATAAAAAATCGCAAACCGTTCACGGAATTTCTTCTCTTTCGCAATTAATTACTTAAATTTACCCTAGCGTCGCAAGTTATGGGCTTGGCTGCATACAAACTACTGTCAGTTATTGGAAGTGTTCACGGACTAACCCTAGTACCCGAGTACGTGCTCGGAACCCCAAGACAGTAAGAGGCAGTTGTTTCACATTAAATTCACTCAATAACGCCAAAACAGGAAATTCCCAACGTCACCTTCATATTCGACTAAATTCAGCAGCCAGCACGCCATCTCGCGGCTACGGATCTCAAGACCAATTTTACAGCACTATTTGCCCCGAAGAGCAATTGCCCGCCTAAACACATACCTTTCAAGATGACTGAGCCAGAAGCTGCCCAAGAACGTGTGGCGCCATCTAATGCCGAGCGTTGCGTGAAGGCTATGGAGGCTATGGAAAACGAAGGCGATTCACCCACGGATCAGGTCACCCAAGAATCCGCTGAGGCTCTCGGAAAGGCCATGCAAGGCCTCAATGTCAAACAGGTCCCTGCCCAAAAAGCAGGCCCTCCCCCAGCCACTCGAGTCAATGCTGTCGACGTTGCTCTTGTCATGGAGGAAATGGAGGTAATGAGTCTAGGTTGCTGCTTATATGGTCTTCTCATGCTTATCACTCCCCCGAATATCTGCTAGGTCTCAAAAGCAAAGGCGACAGACGTTTTACGCAATTGTGGTGGAAATGTCACGGAAGCTTTGAAAAAGTTCTTGCACGCTTATTAGTTTCATGTAAGGAAATTTTTATTATTATACTAAAATCAAATATCCCATTTTCATTGAGGGAAACTATCGAGCAAAGAGAAGCCAGTATTACAATCAGGGTATCCACCCACCATTTATTCACCTATGCAGAGGGATCCCCAAGCATAATTACAACGCCTTAATACATTTTACGATGGAGTCGAAAGCTTTGTCGCTGATACCGCTTTCGTCCCGGAGAAGCCAAGCTAAATCGCTCTGGATTCCCAACGGAATATAGATCCCCACCCGCGCAGCCTCTAAACTATCTCTAAGCCGTGAGGTATGCTCAAAGCTCCGAGCTGCATCCTCTGCTCTATCAATTATCCGCTTATTGATACCACACATAGCAGCGCAATGCTTTTCAACTGTTAGTAAAGTCCATAGCATAAACGGCAGGCGAACAAACCATTCCGAATGAACCTTCAGCAACTCCTACCTCCAACTTGTAGAGGAAAGTAATGTCCCGATTCTCTTGGTCGACATGAATTTGCATCCGTTGAGGTCGAATTTCAGGATGCCCAACAAACTCACTGGCCAATGAATGATAGTGCGTTGCAAAGAATCCAAGACAGCCAATATGAGTTGCAACATGATGTAGAACAGATTGTGCCACAGCCACGCCATCGTAAGAAGATGTTCCACGCCCTAGCTCGTCCAATATCACCAAGGAATGAGGCGTAGCCTCGGCAAGTATTTTCTTTGTTTCTGACAGTTCGACAAAAAATGTACTCTGCGCAGCAAATATGTTGTCATTAGCTCCTAGCCGGCTCATTATGCGATCAACAGGTGTCAGCCGCGCAGATTTCGCTGGAACAAAGCACCCAATCTGAGCCATAATGACACCCACGCAGGCCTTGACAATTAGTTAGCAATCATTCATCTACCCAAGCACACAGGCGATCCATGCTCACCATCCGAAGCACCGTCGACTTTCCGGCTGCATTGGCCCCGGTGAGCAAGCTTATCTTGGGGGAATCTCCGCCGAGTTGGATATCATTCGGTATAAAATCATGCAAGCTGTACAACCTGTCAGATTCCCGCCGCCCTCAAATACCGATAGGGGTTTATCGCACCTAGACGCCATGCAAGGGTGGCGTAGGCCGATAAAATCTAACACGCTTCTCTCACCCTCAACGAAGGTCGGCCTGCAACTAGTTTCACCAAGCGAGGTAGAGGATCTAGCAAGACTTATAAGACAATCCAAACTCGCAACAATCTTCACCGCGCCCAGCCAGGTCTGATAGTCCTCGTCGAATCTTTTGTAAAAACGCCCAGCAACGTCCTTAACAATTTGGCTGTGGGTTTCTTGTGCTTCCTGTAGCGAACGAACAAGCTTTTTGACTGCCGGCGAGTAGAAACGCTTGACTTTCTACGAAAAATTCAGCAGCAGCACTAAATCACAGATCAGAAAGAATATTGACTACCTGTGTACCGGACATCTGAGTCCAGTCCTTGGGAATATTCCGAGCAAATTTCACCGGCACTTCAATCAAGTAAATTTCTTTCCCATTGTCTGTATATTTAATATCCCTCGTCCTATATAAATGTCAGATTACAATAGTCAGGGGCCCAGGGTAGGTGCCATACTTCAAACTTGATTTGTACTCGTTAAGGAGCGCCTCTAGTTCAACATTAATGATGTCTTCTATAGCGTCCTGGGAAGCATCAAAATCAAGCTCAACGCCACGTTCAGGCACAAGAAGACCTAAGGGTCAAATAGTCAGTATTCTGGCCACCAGGCAAACAAGCCCCAATCCAGGTTCCTACCTTGCGTCTTCGCCTTCTCACGATCAAACGCAGATTCCCATTGCTCCAAGCATCCTTTCAAATCGGGCATAGAAGCAAGAAGCTGACCAATTAAACCACCACCTTCGTTGTAAAGGGTGATCTCGTCCATTGCATCACGTATTTGCTCGAACCCTTCAAGAACACGGAGAAAATCCACCGCTCTTGAACTACCAGCATGGATGCGTGAGATGAGACGTTCCAAATCCGGCATTTTATTCAAATGAGTTGCGAAAGCCTCTTGAAACCCACTATTGGAGTTGAGGGATTCGACAGCATCCAATCTGGCGCCAATTTTGGCCGGATCAGCCAACGGGTGGCATACCCATTGCTTGAACATTCGCTTCCCTACCAGATGTTAACTTGCGAGCCGAGCATTACCAGCGAACTTACCAAAAGGTGTGACACATCGATTAAGTAGAGAAAACAATGTCCCCGCTGAGCCGCCATCCGAAGAATTTGCAAAAATCTAGCATAATCAGCGGGAGGTTGTCAACCGGATATCAAGATTCTAACCTCAAGGTTCAATAGTGTTTGCCCATCTAGAACCAAGGACGACGCTTTTTTTATCGGATCATAAACCCGGAAATTTCCCAAACTCACCAATTCACGATCAATTTTAAGCTATATATGTCAGACCCTCACGAAATTGGAAATTCATCGAGCATGATCATTACCGTTTGTAGATAACAGAGTAAAGCACCAAAGGCTGACATTGCTAGTTCTCTTTCCCTTGCCTCCTCCAGAGCCTGCGGCCAGCATCTTCTGTCCTTAGATGGGCCCTCGTCGAAATAATCCTGACTCATCAATTCCCGAATGGTTGTTGATCCTTCCCAGAACTCAAGTCCAGGCTTCAGTTTGTTCCAAATAGTTGTCAAGGAAGTGTTATTCTTCAAGAGACGCGTCGATCGGGAAGAAAGAGAGCCCTGCATATTATCAGCCGCGCCCATCTCAGATTTACAAACCTTTCCAAAAACGCTACCCACCTTCTCGATAACAAGCTCCCTTGGACGAATTTGAGCGAGAAATGTTTCGAATTTCGTCAGTTCCGAGTCATCTTCAAACTCCGAGAGAGAGAATTCTCCGGTGGCGGTATCAACAAAAGCTATGCCAAACGATGGCTCCCCTTCGACAAACAATTCCTAATGGACAATTCGCCCAAGTCAGTAGTGTCACTGACCCCGAACGGCAGATAACCCAGAATTGAACCTTTATTGCCACACAATAAGTTGCCATCTCATCTTGGAGCATGCTCTCATCAACAAGTGTTCCACCAGTTAAAACACAGGCAAGTTCGCGGCGAATGATTTTCTCTTCTTTTCCTGCTTTACCACCCTTTTCTCGCATCTCTTTACCCAGGGCAGTTTCTTTCTGGTCAACACGAGCAATCTTGTATCTAGTTGACCGTCAGTTTAAACTCCAACATAGCCACCGCATAAAGCCAAACACATACCCTTTTGCGATAAATTGAGCTGCCCACATATCCAGCGAAGATTCTGGTACACCAACCATTCTAATATCCTGTTAGCCATGGCGAATTCAACCTAAATAATGCACAAACCTTACCTCATATTCACCCTATCAGTCAACTTCAGATCAAACTCTCTATGGCCAATTGCTATTGCTCCTATTAGCTATTTAAACCAAAACCCTACCGCGCACGTACGGGACATACTGGCATCATCCTCGTAAAGCTCGTAAAATTTTCCCTAAAAATCTCAATTAACGAAGACCTCTCATCTGGGTCATGAAGTCTTACCTTTTTAAAAAACACAACAGTATCATAAAGCTTGCTTTTGATTTCCCAATATTGCTTCTCAAATGGTGAGAACTTTAACCATGCGCTTGGCGGCACGAATAGTGTTCGAGGGTCATAATCAGGGTGAGTGGCTGCGAAATTAGTCCACTAGCAAGAATATATCTCTCGAGTGAAAAGCATACGTGGGTTTCCATCGGCATCCTTAATATCAACAAGCCAAAAGTAGCGGACCTCATCCCTGTCTTTCCTTCCTGAAGGTGTTGGAGGCTTTGGTCGATGGGTCACCACCGACGGTAGCGGAGTAGAATTACAGCTCTTGGGACTGAATGCAAAGCGTGAGGTACTTGTTGGGGTCTTTGCAGTGGACGGTGCTGTCCCACGCAAATCATTGCTCGATTTCTTGCGTTTCTTTGAATCCCTAGATTTGCGAGGTGTCTTCGTAGGAGCACTATCCGGGACGATGAAATCGTCACTTCCGATGGCGGCTTTTTCGATATCAGCTTTCACAAAAATCAGCGACGTGTACCCTTGTAGAATCGCAGTGAGCTCACCGTCATCCCGTCCCTCGTCTGAGCCTTCGTTAGGGTTGTCTTGGGGAAGGAACTCTAGGTCGTCGTCGTCATCTGGGATTGTGCGTTTGATACCTAGATTATATTGAGCCCAAAGCATCTCACCGAGCCGAAGCTCTCACTCACCTCTCTTGAGGACCGGCACCTCGTCGTCGTCGTCACTCAATTCAGTGTAACTAACACGCTTTGAGACTGTCTTGTGAGGCAGTTAGGGTGGTGAGGTTTCCTGGGAGGAATACATTTCTTACTCTTATAGACGGGCTAGAAGGTGGGACTTGGAGAATATCTAACAGGACCCAAACCCAGTTAGTAGGTCAGAGAATATTGAGAATTGACATTACAAACCTCGCCGCCTATGTTCAGTACCCTCTTGAATAGCAGGCGAGGACAGTCCGATTGGATCACTAGACAAATCTAGCAAATCGCTATCTCCTTTTTTGTTTGCAGGAACGGGGGACTCGCCAGCCTTGGTGAAAAAAGACAGGAGAGATTGTTGCTTCTGAACGGATCCCGGCTTCTGAGAGCTCTTTGTGGCAAACGGTGACTTTTGGTTGGACCTTGGAGTCTTTTTCGGATTTGACCCCGACATCACTAACTCGCAAACGTGAACGATTTGTATGATACAATTCGTACAGGGGCAAAAGCAGTTGAGAAACGGTTCGAGGAGCCCAAGCAGAATTTGGCAGCCACCTCCTAAAGTGCAGATAGGAAAAAGCAGGGAGAACGTTCGCGTGGGTGGGAGCGCGTCGCGAAATTCCACAAGCACAGACCGCCTGACGGAAGTGACGCTGAGAACACAAGGGTGGTGGACAGGGCTACCGGAGAATTTGGCCATATCCCTTCAACCGATGAGACCTGCAGATTCCGCTCCTGCCAGGTAAGGAAGGTGGAACCGTTTACTAAGCTGCCAAGCGATATCAACAATGTTGGGTGTACGGTAGTGGGGTACGGGCAACCACCCTAGTAGTGTTGTGGAGAAGATAGGACGGCGTTGAGGGTAAACCACTACTCGAGTACCGTAAAAACTTTTGCGATTCGCCGTCTCAGGAAGAGGTGGTACAGTAAGAACTTTGGCTATTCGCCATATCGGTTAGGTTGCAAATCTCGGGATTTAGAGACAAAGTTTCTTGAGATGGATGAATACTTTCCTAACATGGTATAGCCTGAGTGCTTTGGCCTTGTTTGATCTTCTCAGCTTTTCAAACTAAACCTATCTTGGGCTAATGACTCGGTCTCCAGAAATCCTGAGACGGCGAATCGCAAAAGTTTTTACGGTACTGTTAGGGCTTAAACTTGACTTTCTTAACTTGCTGTTATCTAGCTTATCTGTAATTAACTCATACAAAATAGGTAGTAAGTCACGATCGTAGGGTGGTGGTTGCCTAGGCTTGGCGGCCAAGGGCT
>Ga0307509_10002589_pt1 | contig 29011 bp, 22 predicted proteins | sample 10_EM_MG_FD_202245 | JGI IMG/M metagenome (GOLD analysis project Ga0307509, IMG submission 202245) | Populus trichocarpa ectomycorrhiza microbial communities from riparian zone in the Pacific Northwest, United States - 10_EM | ecosystem: Host-associated > Plants > Roots > Unclassified | place...
AGGAGGAGGGACCGGCTGTTTTTTTTTTTGAGGGGGGGGTGAAAAGAAAGAGGAGGGCGGGGGGAGATTATGGGTTGAAGATATTCTAGGGAGATTGGGGAGGTGTGAGAGGGAAAGAGTATGATAATTAGGTGTGCTAGGTGCTCGTGGAAAATGGTGCGGCGAACTTTACGCTGGGATGCCGATATCTGTTATTGTGGGTGTTCTAGGGTTTTCCTGCAATGGAGTACAATATTGAATAGTTGTCGACCGAGTCGTCTATCTAAATACCAGGTCCCGGCTTAACTTTGACGAATTTCACTTGTTGCCCTCTCCCGATCAAGAGCAATGAAGCACTCAACCTGTAGCAGCAAGCTTTTGAAGGCAAGCAGCAGTAGGGCGGGGACGAGACAGGCGAGGGGGACAACAAATTCTTCCTCTTCTATGGGTGGACAGTGACCTAGGTGGGGTGGGAGTGGAAGGAATGGGAGGGGTCCGGTCGGCGGTGGAGGAGAGAAACTAAGCCCAACCAGGTATCACCCAATGCATAGAACGGGTTAGGGCTTGGGGTGCCAGGTTTGGCCGGCAACAAGGAAGTTGGGGGAGGAAGTCGAGAGAGAGAGAGAGAGAGGAAGAGTAGAGTAGAGCAGAGAACATATAGTACATGCTGCTCTATATAAACAGTACTTTGCTCCCTTAGAGTACACATGTTGGGAGAGGGTAGAATGAAGGACGGGCAGTAAGCAGGTAGGAAAGGAAAGGAAAGGAAAGTATTTGGGTATATGTCGCCGCACAGAATTAACATGTGCAGGGGAATATCGACAGGGGACTTGCTGAGATGCAGACGGGGCCAGACACCCGCTAAATGAATGAGGGAAATACAATAAGTATATATTTATATATATAAAAAATAAAAAATAGGAAAAAATATATAATGAAACAGATAGAGGGAAGCACCAGAATTTCGCTCTCTCATTCCTTACCGATCTTCAAAAAGCAAGAATAGAGAAAAAATATTAATACGCAACCTAGTCCGCACATCGAAGAAAGAAGGGGTAGAAGGAACGGACAGCCAAGCCAAATCCAACAACCCAGAGAGTGGACGAAGAAACTTGGAAAAAGAAAGGAAAGCTGGAAGGAAAGGCAATAGTTCAAAGAAGATCATATGTACGCACAGTACTAGCGGGGAAGTGGACAGATCCTTCACTGGCGGACCCGAATTGTCGGGGTCAGGGGGAACCGGATTAGTTGGTGCTCGCGCATGGTGCGTACTGTGCGCGAGTACTCGGGTACTGGTGTAGTACAGTACTCAACTTCTTGATCATTATGATAGTCTTTCTGTGAAATACTGGCACAATTAAATAACAATTGAATATGATTGAAGAAGTTCAAAAAGGGAACCTGGCTGTGCACGGTATGCTGCATGTGGCTATACAAATTTGATTGCCAAGATTTCATTGATATGGGTATTAGGAGTGGAAAGAGGGTTTGAGGTATAGGGTTTTAATTTAACAATTTACCTGTATGAATAATAGGAGCTTAAGAAGGAAAAAATATATAATTAATAGATATTAGTAATCAAATAAATATAGAATTTTATTTTGTAAAACAAATCTACTGGTATGCTGATTAAGCCAACTAAGTGTGGCTAATATAATACTTTTTGGCCTCTTCCACTAAAAATATAACATTTTAAACCCTTAAGGCTTTATAACAACAAAATTTAATATAAGTGCCAAAGAAAAACCTATTCTGCAACTCCTGCCTCTGGGTTTCATTAGACTTGTCTTTGCAATCATACTAATGGTAATATTGGCTTACAAGCCTGAGATTCTGCCTACAGAGTAACCCTGGCTGGTAGTGCTCTTGATATATCTTATATATGAGTGTGCCAGTGCCAGTCGTCCTACTTTTACTCTTTTAGAAGAGGCTTGTCAAGAATGTCTAATTACTTGAGGAACATAGTTTCTGAGTACCATACTATTAAGTCTGTAACTTTATGTAAAATCAACCAATTTTGTCTGAATTACTTGCAGGAGCTTATTAAACATCCCCTCTCATACATTCTGCAAACAGCATCAACTTGGATAGACAGCCGTAAAGTATATAGTATTATAAGATGGATTTCAAGAATAGTAACTTCTGATATTAGGATCTAAGCCCAACCTGTTGGGATAATGACATTGTGTCCCAACTCCAGGGCTGGAAAGCTATTGTAGCAGTATGGCTTACTGTTGATTTGTTTTATATTTTGTTTCACATATCAGAGTAATATATTGATTGTTTTATGTTTTGTTTTAAGCATTATTTGATACTTGATTGTTTATTGTTTTGTTTTAAGTATTATTTGATATTTAAGAAGTTTGTATTTTTACAATTAGGCAACCATCACTAGGATAGTGTTTAGTTATTTTATTATGTTTACAAGGCTCAGGAGAGCCAGAAATAGTATATATTTAACACCTGCTATTCTCAGAGCTAAGAGAAGCCAGACTTCAACTGACAGTGTTACCTATATACTTGGTTTAACAGTTACTTCTTCAGCTCACTTTGAAAATCTTTAAGTTTTATATACAGTTATCTTTACTGTACTTCTAGTAGTTGCAAGATAGTAAGAAGTGTGTTAACAATAACCCTTTGCAGTCTCTAGTACTTTACCTCACTTAAGATACCACCATTGTGTACTATGTCTGAGACAGTATACCTTTTTGCTAATATTATAGAAATAAGACTTAGGAAAAGCCAGCTAGTATCTTTAAAGGCTATATCTTTTAGACTTGCTAGTTGAAGGGGTAGACTTTGACTGTAATAGCCAGAGTTTTCAATGCAAGTATCATATACTTTATTGAATTGTAATCTGTTTAGTTTATTATGATCATAAGAAGCTAGTAAATACCTCAAGGTCTTAGCAATAGAGTAAAAAGTTTTATTCAATAACCTTTTCAAGTTGGAGCCTCTACTCGATCAATCTACTATCCAGGCTATGCTTTGACTAGGATTTCAAGTATGCTCTCTAGGACAGTTTCATACTTAGTCTAGTGGTTGAGTAGCAATAACAGTAAGGAAATGTTATATTAGATTGAGAGTTCAAAGTTTTACAGAGATAAATATCAGGGCATAGAAATTGTTTCATGAATTCTACAGAGAAAGGTTGAAGTCTAGAGCAGAACAGTCAAATTGTATAGTAATTTCTAAAGCAACTTGAACTGTGTAGTTCAGCTTATCATCTTACAATCAGTATCTAGAACTGTTGGTGAAAATTGAAAAATTCATAGCCCTCAGCTCCCTATGGGCGTCCCCTCATATTATCATACTTTGGGGGATCTGCCACTGTTTCTGGTAGGTGATTGGGTATCTGAATTTATATGGAAAACCTGCTGGTGGGCACATTTCCCTTGAGGCCAAGATCATACAGACATAGCTCCTCAATCAACTACCGGGATAGCAATGGAACTGGCTTGATTATGGCCACAGTAAAATTAGGGATACGTCCGAATAGGGGCGTGTTTTAGGAGGCTATTTTTTTAATAAGAATATATAAAAATCCGTTTCCTTTCGGAAAAGGTTTTTCCTCAGATCCTACAATTTCCTCCAATCTACGATTGTATAGCTACCCCTCCCGCATGTCACAACCTAAACACCTCAGGGGAAATGCTCGTGTGGCCGATATTCAGTTAGCCGTTATTGAAGCAGTTGCGTATTTTCTATAGTATTGTATAAGGGGTTTCTAAGACGGCAATTGTCCTGGGTTGGAAATTTGCTATCTTAATGGCATTTCTAATAGGTCGGAAGTCGGATAAGATAGGATGACTGGGGGTTAGAGAGAGAGAGAGAGATACTTTCTGTAGTAAATATGGATGATGGGTACTTGGCTGGTCTAAAATGTAAGAGGCAGACATGTGCTTTCGAGAACCATCCGAAAAGCGCTCTATCTGTATATCACATCTGACAGAAACTAGATTAGAGGGAATAAACATGTCCAAGATCCGTGAATCGCGTAAAAACATAAGGATATAGAGCGAATACTCTTCACTCATTGCTTTGCGTGCGTCTTGCTTTTCTGGTAGGAGAGAGATTTCACCAAAATAAGTCCAAATAGGTTAACTTCAGGAGGCACCTGCAGATTCTAGGCTCTACTCGGGTACTGTACCTCCCTCCCAAAACCCCGCGGCATCCGGTTTAGTGCCGCTCAATTATAGTGCTCTTATACCGGTATGTACTCGAGTACCTAATGTATTTGTAGCAACTCGGACAGCCGAGGGCAGATCAAAGAGCTACCCATGGTTATTCCTTGCTGGCTCGCTTAGAACCGTGCTCACCACGCCTCCCAGCCTCTGCGACCTCCATGAATATCTAGTAGTACAGTACTTGTACGTTGGTGTCGTACAAATTGAGAGAACTCCTCGGGCACAAACCAGCCATGTTATTCCGCTCTGCCGTGGGTTTCCTATAGGAAAATGAGTAGAGAGATAGGAGAGACCTAAGGAAAAATAACCAAGAGCTATTCAGGCATATGATACTGTACCTTACAATCCCTCCCTCCTCTATATTGCCAGGTGGCTCCTAAACTTTGCTTTGACTGCTCAAAAGCTAGACGGGCTTCCTCTGGACCTATCCAAATAATTTAAAAGGAAGGGTGAGCAGACCTATCAGATATCGCACCGTTTATGTGTTTACCGCAGGCCATGGTGGGGCGCAATGTGTCAGTCTGCCATCTATAGAGTACGGTGTTCCGAGAATATTTGGCGGGGAGGACCATTCATTCCCTTTATCCTGTCATAAATTCCAGGAATTTAAGAAAAAAGCCTACAATACGAAGCAGAGCATATAAACACACCCTCACACCTTTAAAAAGGTTCAGTGATAAATGGAACGTTCTACCACATCTGCACTTGGCTTCATCGTCCAAGACTATCAGGTACAGGACAAGACAAGACAGTTACAGCACCGGTATTGCAAACCTCCGATATATACTACGAAAATGCTCCCGTCCCAACCATTAGAATGCACGAGAGGAGAATTAGAGGATGTTCCCCCTGTCAATTCCCGTTTTTCCCAAGTTCATCCAATCTCGGTTCCGACCAATTCCGCCGCATGCGGAAACGGGCAGATACGGCACTGTACCACCTCCGCCTCTATCTCTTTTGTGGATCATCTGATGATCTGTGCTGTATCGTGTTAGGGGGTGTGTGGGAGTGTTTTACCATTTGTGGCGCAGCTTGGCACAAGGTTACAAGATCGGTTTGGTGTGGGTCAACCCTCACTAGTCCTGTCACTTTGTGCCAAACTGCGCCACAAATGGTAAAACACTTTCATACACCCCCGAGTACAGTACCATACGGAGGAAGACAACCAGGTTATTTCCTTACGCCTGTTAGACCACTACTGTGGCTCGGTAAGGAGGGGAGGGTGAGGTCCGGTACGAGTAAATAGTAATTTGGAACCATTAGGCCATACCGAACCACGGAGCACACGGTGCCGGTAGTCCATAGGTTCAGTGCTATTGCACATTCCCCTCTTCTGGCTACGGTGGTGGACTACCTTACCTACCAGTGGTGCAAACAGGCGTCAGTGAGGAGTTGTGCTTACCAGTGCACACCCCTTGAGTCGCAGGAGAGTCTGAGATCACACATTTGATCTCCGAAGTGCCGTGGCAGAAAAGCGGTCTTCTTCCAGCAGTACACCCTGACCCCAAGTTTCGCCCCTGCAATCGTCATTTTTTTCCTTTTTTCTATTTCCCACTTCCACTACTAACAACTGTTGGTGGTGGGAAGATAGTAAGCAAGAGGACGATATCATACTCTGCGTTATTGCTAGGATGACCACTTGAGTCCGGGAAATTGATTGCTCACAATCGAGTATCATCATTACTATCTCCATCACCATCTTCGAATCTACCTGTTTGATTCTACAATATGGGGTTTGAGACGTCCCGGACCCCACCTTTGCCCTACCGCTGAGCTCATCCATCTCGGCTCAAATGGATTGGGGCATCCGTCTTCCACTCCGCTATTTGCTTTTCCGCAGCCTTCTGCTTCCCTTCATTGGGTTTTGTTGCCTAAAGGGGTCTTCTATTGGTTTGTATGTTGCTCCTTATTATTAACAGCGAGGCTCTTAGCACAGTAGAGCACCACGAAAACTATTGAAATTAGATTATTAGCGGAAATCAGACCATCGGCCCATGGTAGGTTCAGTTCGGCAGATCTACCAAATCACGAATAGTGGTTCATGGGATCCATCATCCCCAACAAGCTGGGCCTGAACCACGTTAGGAAAAGGCCAACCCTTCATGGGAACATTGGTCTGTGAATCCAGAGATTACAGAGCTGGCAGAGGCAACAAATTTCAAAAGCCCCTACTGTATGTGTAGGGTACAGACAAGAATTATCCGTATATTCGAGTACCAATTTAGTGTGTGCGGGCAGATCCGCACAGAGGTTCGAAGTTCTTGTACAGTACAACAAGCAGTACAGAGCACACTCCTTTCACAAAAGAGTGATCCTCGGTGCCTGCTCTCCCGATCTCGTACTTACCGTAACTCGGAAAGTGTGCCTTGGTTGGCGGCTTGGGTATCGGTTTTATGTTGGGATATGCTCTTATACGTTGTTAATGCATGAAGGACCTCGAACCTCCGGATTGGACTTGGTGAACAACCTCCAGCGAAAGAGAAGTGTAAAAGTAAGAGAGTGGCGAGAAGGGACAAGCCCGTTAGGGCCCGCATTCATATGATATCATACTAGATGTGGGCCGATACCCAGGCCACGGTAGTGTGTACCGGCAGCCCATCATGCCGGGTACCGTACTATCGTACTAGTGGGGAGGTTAAATTTCGGAAACTACAGAGTGCGGCTACGAATTTTCTTCCTCTCCCGTATTACTTTAGAAGCAGTAAAGGTGAGACTGCAGCACTTCGGCAAGTATTCTGCGAAAGGTGCTGTGAATAAATGCCGGCACGGTAAGACTCGAATAACCGAATGATGTGCTAGGCACCCCAAAATTCCTCCCGGGAAAGGGGCCAAAAACAACAAAAGCCTGTTCCCCGAGACAAATAAAAAAACAAAAATGCGCCAAACCTTACTAGGAGAGGAAAGTCCAACGTCCTGGTACATGGTCCTATCATTACAGTTCTTAAGGAACCTTAAACCCTGCTAACCTAGAAGGTGTGCCGTGCCGGTGCTGAAACAAGTAGGAAATACTCGTGGCGAGAATAAGTGCTGGGACAACGAATGCCACTACAATTCCCCACAACGCCCAACCATTACAATACGCTTAAGCTGATACAACAGTCAAAATGAAAGATCCTACCGAATATTTGGCTCCTCAAAAGAGGGAGGGACTCTAATATAAAGGGATTTGGTATTATAGACATTGCAGTTGCGGTTGCCATTGTAATAGTTATCGTCACGGTTGAATTTGGGGGGGTTTGTGGTTGCGCCCGTTGTCTCAGGACTTATTCTCGGCCCGAGTAAGTGGGCATGACTAAGGCCACAGTAGAGTAGGTAAGTTCTTTTCGGATCTTATATTGCACTGAGTGCGTTTGAGCTCGTGCTGGTCACCATACGATCTTCTATTCTTTCCCTCAGTGCCAATCCTCCCTCCCCTTGTCCAACTTAGTTCATTTAAAATTCCCCCTTAGTATCCGAGGCTTTATCTCTCTTTTTCTCTTCCAAAACTTCATTTCAAGCGCCCTTACTACACTAATGCCAGCCATAGGTCGATCACTTAGAAATTAGAATATACCTTCCATGAAATGCGCGATACCAGTAGGTGAGGGGATGATACGCATTTGCGGTGACGCGAAGCTTCAGGATATTTTGGTTTGACTGGTTGGTAGGTCGACCAGCGTGCGATGCGTCACTGTTTCAGGCTTATGTAGATGCGCACTCCGAGGAATGACAGGCTCAATCAGGTCTGAGCTTCGAGAAGTGATAAATTGGTCAAAATCTGGTCCTACTTGTAGAAAATATGGCTGTGTAGATCATCCGCTGCTGACCAGGCCTTCACCCAGGTAGCTGTTCTGCCAGAGCGCGTGCCGACACGGAAAACCAAGGTTGTGGATTTGGAGCTTCATATGCATGTATTCCTACACGGGATGGAGAAGGAAGCGGGGGTGGTGCTTGGGTCACCGCCTGGGTGGATATCTTTAGCCCTGATGAATATTAACCGCAGTGTGCAAGGGTACCTCGCGGATCGTGCTATAGTATTGATAGGGGATCGGTTTGGTAAGAGCAATGCTTAGGAGTTGAACAACGTCAATGGAAATAACGCCTGCCTAGCGCTCGAGAGTCTGATTGACTGGTAGGCAACCCAAGTTGTTATCACCTGAGTAGGACTGCAGAGCCTCCAAGCACTAGTCTTCACAAGAGGAGATATGCTACTTTCACAACCTCTTAATAGTATTAGTACTCTGTGATCAATTTAATATCTGAGTTCGGCGCATTAAGTCAGCCCTCTTGCTATTCTTCACACTCCCGGGTTTTGACTAAATTCTCGGGGTGCCTAATAATGGCACTATAAAGCGAGAAAACTCACTTTAGACTTGTGCGGTAGGAAAAGGGGGAATGATAAAGCTACACACCCCGGCATCCCATATACTATATAGTTAGTCGTAGGTAGAAAGAAAGCAAATAAGTTTGAACCCCGCTATCTTGCTCCCTCCCATTCCACCTAAGCTAACGATAAAGGGAAGAGTATGTATAAAACATAATAAAGCACCTTCATCCTTTCGTGGATCCCCACACATTTCTCTAGACCTCTCTGCATTTCTCAATTCTTCTTCGCACTCCCGTGATAACCAAGGAAAGGTGGGCCTAGAGAGCTCCCTCCGTCAGTTGAAATGGCTCCATAACGATCTGTCGGATACCGAAACTTCCACAACCTTTCTTCCATCAGGCTAAGATAAGCCTCCCAATAGATGGAGGTCACCACCTTTCATTTATCCACATTACAGATGATCCCCCTCTTTAAAGGATCTCAAATGCTAGTTCGTACCAACCTCGCGGGATTGTGAGATTTGGGATGTCAGTGGGGCCAAGCTGATAGAAGCACGTCACAATCAGCCTTCTTCCGGTGCAAGCTTCTCACCCGAGAAATATATGTTAGCTGCCATGATGGATAGTTTCTAGCGTCCGAATCTGGGATCGAAGCCTTATCATGTCATATCGATCCCGTCGGCGGTCCAGAGGGACGAACTATTCTAAACCCAGAGATTAAGTATCAGACTCTGGAAAAGATAACCTATAGCCAACTATTCCTGTGTCCCTTCCCTACCGCCCCCACCCTATCTTGTAAAAAACAGAGCATATAGGGGCCCCGGGTGCAAACTGGATGATACCAGTGGTTAAGGGACCTACTAGTTTTTATTGTAAGGCATTGCGACCACAACTACCATCTCCCCGCGGGTTCCAGTTTTTCTATCTATAACTAAACCTGGATATCGTGAATTGCAACCCGAACCTCTGGGAGGGGTAGCCTCAGAGGAAAAGGAGTCGGGAAAACTCAGCCTTATCTCGCACATGTCCCCGATCCAATCTTGGAAAAGAAAGGCTTAGAAGTCGCACAGAAGCCCGATGTAGGGTCACCTTCTGGGACTTCGGATGGTCTCAGATCCCCCTTCGGGACTTCCCAGGAAGCGCTCGTATGCAGTACCCTGCAGTATAGAAAATATTACGGGGAGTTTCGGGTTGCCTAATACTCACCATTGGTCACTGGTCACTGGAGGAACAACTTTTTGTTGGATTCTCCCTCTTGACAACCACATTGGTACGGTAGTATCGTGACCAAACTATAGAGTGCGTGCCCGCTCAAGACTTAAAGATATAGAGGAGATAGCATAACCTTAGCTATAGATTTTCCAGCTCTTGCCACAGGGACCGCAAGGTTGCTCAGGACTTCCGACCGGGACACACCGGAAGAGAAAACAACACAATCTATTGTTCTTGCACCACATTATACTCACTACGGAATAACATTTTACAAATTTTCTCGGCACTAAGCAGCCCCATAGACAAACAGGAGTACTCGTAGGTGCTAAGCACCTCAGGTTGGGCCTATCATCCTGGGGCATGGCCCACAATCTTGTCTTATATACTGGAGCATTTGCCGCCCGACATGTACCGCTGCAGCCATAGCAACACCTCTACGCCCTAAAGTTTAGTAAAGATTCATCATCTCCAAGGCTCAGCTGAGGGTGCAGTGCCCGTTTGGTGAGTGGTACATGCCGGTCTCTTAGCGAAGCAAGTTACTTACTTCGGTCATCCGGGAAAATTTGTGCTACTGCGAGTTTTGTCATTCTTCTTCATGCAATAACTTTGTTTTTTTTCATTATTATAAAGAAAATATTCACGTGCCAACTTGTCTCTCGATGCTGAGGTAAAATACGGGTGGGTGAGAGAAAAAAACTCCCATCATGGAGTATCACTCGTGAGACAGATACGTGTTGTAAATTGGGAGTCTCCTTGCTACAAGATTCGGCACAGAGGGATATCAGAACAAGTGGAGTACCCCCTTTGCTGCATGCCAACTCCTTCCTGGGCAAAATGGGGGAGGGACAAGAAGGCCGACCCGATTTGACTGCAGAATACATTTACTCCCTTCTGTCTGGTACCACTAGTCATATCGAAAATTCCAGAACGAAAGATACAGTTTTCGGTACCTTATTTCTCCCCAAGAGCCGACTGCTTTGCTCCCCGGCAGCTTAGGGTGCCAATAAGGGGCCTTGTACGGAAGGGAAACCCTGGGCCTTCCTGTTAGTAGTAATGGGAGTGTCGCGATGGGGCACATGAAGCTCTAATTGTCCCGGCACGCAACACGCGTTGCTGGCCGATCCCATGTTAGCAAATTCTGAGGCCTTGGTTATTCCACGGAGTTCCCTTGGGGAGGTGCCTCGGGAGGTTTCGAGGTGGAGGGGAGGCCTATGCTCAATGAAGCAGGGTCCGATAGCTGATACGCACTGTAAGTCCTTCCCACAAGATAACGAGGCAACCCCGACCGAGTGCAAGTACATTCACACGCAAATTCTGCTGCTGACCGAAATGCGCAGTAGAGTACGGCTACGGTGCCTCTCGTTCGGGTGCCCGAATCCCTCGGTGCTCATCCTCGAGTATAGTTTCAAGTGGCATATCTTCGAACGAAGAAGTCAAGCGTGCACGAGACCTATACGACCCCTGTTGGCTGGTATGTGCATCTCGATCAGTAACACTTGAGTTGTCTGTCTGTTGCGGATCGATTTTGCCCAATCCTGTCACTCGATTGACCCAATCCCCGTCAATTTCCCGACAGCAGAGTGTCGAAACTGAGTGCCCTAGTGCCCCTGTTGAGGCACACAAATCTCAAAGACATATGAAAATTCTATGTCGGTTTCGAAAACATGAGAATTGGGTGCACATCTTATATGCCACGAAAGTAAACTGTGGTGGTGGCCTGGACTATCATTATAAGCCAGCCAAAAAGCTATCCCACCAATCCAAGCCGACACCACTCTATTTTCCTACCCTGAAACAACCCGGGATCCCAACTACAGATCATTTTTCACAACTACTCAGTAGCTATAACTCAACTGTCACTATGGAAAACCTTGTTCCATGGTTTTACAGTCCATGTGCCCCCCTTCCGCTTGCCAGCGCCGAGCGGCCAATGGGAACGCCAATGCACAACTGCGGGCGGCCAGAATCGCATGACAAAATCAAAGGTTGGCTTGAACAGCAGAAAGTTCTTTTCCACTAAATGCTTCACAACTCATACAGCAACCTGCATCTTCCCACAACTGTTCTAAAGCCTTAGCAGTTGCCGTTGGGCAACATACCTTGACTTTCCCAAACCTAGCACTGAAGGGGGAAACAGGCCCCTTCACCAACCCACCAATTACCGAGGAAGAGAAGGGAAGAGAGGGGAAAGTCCTCTTCAATGCAGGCTATGATGACTAGACTATGGTCGGCACCAACCACCGTGTGGACGCACTATTACCTAACCAGAGGCCTTCGGGGGAAGTCGGTTACGGTAACTGACTGTCATATTATTGAAATGCATCGATTGGAAAGCTCAAATCAGTTTTTGGTTGACCTGAGAGCCCCTTGGGTAAGGATCTGTGGGATCCTTGCATTTTCTAGCTACGGCCACGTGGCGCCACTGAAAATTCTGTAGCTTGTGGCTTTTTTGTGTTGAAGAAGCCAACCATACCATCGGTTGGAGCAGGAGTTCGGACCTGCAAAAATAATCAGTTTGGGTAATGGACAGCTTGAAGTTGTGTAGTGTTCTGCTTGTAACCGTGGATGCACTATAGTGTACGGGATTGACGATGGGTGAAAAGCGTTTGGGAAGGACCGTCACGGGTTGCTGAGTGAAGCTGGGAGAGCCTATTTGCGAAATGGTGATATCTCTTGGCTTTGAGCACAGATTGCATGCGAGTAATAAATCACGCTGTAGGTGAGTAACTTCCTAATTTTTCTTTTTCCCCCCTACTTTTTTGAGTTGCCTTGAGAATTTACCAAGGATACTGGTATTTTAGCACTTAGCTCGCTGTTGAAATCACCCCGCATCACTCACGCCATCTGATGTTGAACTCATCGGACGTCAGAGGTTGGCTATGATTCATTTTATGGCGAACAGGTCCAGTCCTCCTCTCCAGTACCCAATTCTCGACCTTAGCAGGGCCTGGGGGGCCCGATCGAGTACAGAGTTCTCAAACGACCTTAGACACCACGAAAGAGCAACCACATGATTGAGTTGAGGGCTCAGATCGGGTAGAGATGATAACAAGAAAATAGCCTAGATTGACATGACAGGACAGTCCCTACATCTACTTCACCAACGTGGGGTATAGTGGGAAGCACTTAAAATGTGTGCCGGAGGGGTGCATTTTTGTAACGCCCCCACCTGATGAGGGCAAAGGGTTATAAATATCAAAAACGTTTTTTTCGAAGAGCAGTCATTCAATTCTCTACTTAGTTCAGCTTTTCCATGCAATTTTGATTCCCAATATAAAATAACAAAGCGAAACTATTTGAATCCCTTCCTCTCATGCAACGGATAAAAAATTAGAATGCACATACAAGCATTACAAAAATGCGCCCCTTGGTATAATACACGTTTTAAGCGTTCCACTATACTAGAGAAGCACGGTTGCTTCTAGGAACCTATATTACTTTCCTAACCTTCACTAGGAATTATCGAAGGGAGAGGAGGAAAACAACATCCCTCCCGACCCGGCAATATATAATTATTTTCTCCGTCTCCTGATAGTTACTGCTCGTAGAGTGTCAAAGCTCAATGCGCGGGATAATTCCGGTAGAAAGGCTGCGCGTACTAAGGCACTATCGGGACCCAAGGAGAGAGAGTTCTGCTGCATGCGTGCAAGTCTAAGGGGGGGCACAAAATTCAACAAGCTACCGTAACATTCCAGGTATAACGAACCCGCCTAGACTAGACATGCAGCGAAACCAAACCCTCCGACTAAAGGAGAGCTTGCCAACGATGCCAGATAAGATAAGAAAGCGTCTTTAGAGGTCCACTTTAGCAATTCAAAGCTCTAAAAACTGCTGAACGACCACTCCAGGCGAGTTCGTTATACCCAAGATTTTACGGTAGGACTAGCAAGGGAGATATGAGTGCTAGGATTCTGTGGATCGGATAGTTAGAGAGACTTTGACTCCTAAAATCCAATGAGAGGGATATAAAAAGTCGCGCTGCAGTAATCCAATGTCAACTACAGATACTCTCCAAGACTATTCCACGCTGCCGTTTTCGTGTGTGGTATACTACATCCGGAAGCCGGTGGCATCTTAGTTAATACCCTCTACAGGCAATGCTATGCCCTAACGGAGCAATTGAATAAATTATTCCAAGGTAGCTGGAAGTTTCTGGTAATGAGTTTGTGTGTAAGTTGTAGACCAACTAGAGTGTGAAACTGTCAGCTGCGCAGGTTCAACAGTTGAGGAAGTACGAGGAGGACAATAATTTCGCCTTTGAAATATCACAGGGTACACTATGTTTTTCTGGCTCTCCCGTTGGGAAAGATGCATCGCTTACGTCCACTAACAAAGACTACACACTCCGTAGATGTTCCAAGGAGCAACTTTCTGTCCAAGGACCCAGCCCACGCCTACATGCAAGAGTAGCCATCACTTTCTACCAGGCTAAGCTTAAGTCACCAAGTAGAAGCATAAAGTCACCAAGTAGAAGCATAAATACTTACGTGTTTCCACTCTACACCCTTATTTTAATCTTCATTCGCTCCAGTCTTCACTATCAGCAGCTAGCAAGGCCCACCAAAACCAAATAGCATTTACTGAATGAGTACAAATAGCATTTTTAGCCCATAAGCCAGCCCACCTTCTTTACAAGCATGAATCGAGCTACCCTGCTTTAATACTCTTGTGTCGTGGTAGCGGATAGTGACAGCCCATCTTACTCAGACGGACAGTGCGAACGGCCCATCCACCGAACCCAAACCTGTGAGCCTGGCTTGGAGCTGGGGAAGCTACACTCTGGATCAGATCTCCAATATACCTAGTATCGTAGACCGGGTGAGCACACCCATATCTCTAGATGTCTGCAGCATTTTACAGGCATGTAGGACTTCTAGCCATTAGAATCGCGCAGGAAACTTAAGCTGATGGAGCAACCCATCGTGGTATGTCAGGTTAGGGTATACTAGCGGGAGTGGGACCGCGACCATGTAGAGGGTGACTGGTTTCTCCGGTGTTTGTGTGATAGTGGGCCTACTGTGCGAGTGGCTACCATAAACTGCATTTTGCCCCAGTTGCGTTCCTTTTCTCTGTGCATCGTATCATATGATACCTCTACATCAAAAAACGAACAGACTTCAGTTTTTCCTATCACACCCTTTGCCTATCACACCCTTTCCTTCGGGCTTCTCAGGACGCTGGCCTCATGGCAGCTTCAAGGCGGCACTTGTACCGAGGTATGATAGTTTTCCCCGCGCTAGACCAGACCTCCATCACAATCTACCTGAACTAGATAATAGAAGCCGTTTGATTCAAAAACCATGCCCTAGAATGATAGGATTAAATAAACCTGACAGTTGTTTCTGTAGTGTTCTCCCAAACGCACCAAAGAGCCTAGACAATTCCATTCCCCAGAGCGCCTTGAGGACATCAAAAGCTATCACATTGCCAGCTGCCCAACGACAAGCCCTCCTGGCTGCCACCTCCAATGCTTTGGACTGGTCTCTTCAGAGGGTCCAGTTACCACCAATGCAACATCATCAATACAAGAGGGCGATCTTAGCTGTGGTGTCAAGATACTTGGCCCGAGATACTTGAACAAGTTTGTCAAAGAAGTGAGAAAGAGTATTTGTGAAATGAGAGCTTGGGGAATTCCTGTGTTGACTGGAGATAGAGGTTGTCTCTGACCATCAAATGCCAACCCTAATTGTCTCCCCGAGAGGAAGCTGTCTGCTCAGCTGAGTTCTCTTTCGGATATATATTGTACATACAAGCTTCCTGGGGGACAGGCCACAGGACCTATCACTATAAGCCAATAAAAATTAGCACGTATTAGAGTTAAGTATGCTACATCCGAAATTGAGATTACCTACTATCTAGTATTACGTACTGTAAATATGTAGTCCTTTTTTTTTTTCTACTTGTATTTATCTTAGGTATGATATTTTACTCTCTTAATTATCATCTTATCTTCCTTACATCCTATTATGAAATCAGAACGGAGATATACCCTACCTCTCAGTGCGCCTAGAGCCTCAATTGCTGGCAATACTCGCAGGGGACCAGGCGGGCCTACAGAGTCAAGACGAGACTTACTCGGGCCCCGCAGGCCCCGCTTTTCCAATGCCCCCACGCCTCGCAGATGCCCGACAGCGGCTCCAGCTCCCCAACTCTGCCATGATGTTAACAGATGTTTTGTCAGTGGGTAGTGATATATGGAATCCCATCTGGTAGTTGCTAGGGTGGGATAGTTAGTTTAGGGCACAGCCAGCTTGGGGGTCGTGACTGTTGTTTTATGGGGTTTTCAAGTATTGTGTGTTGAGTGCCCTCTCTACCTGTATTCAGTCTCTAGCTCCTCGTCGTCGAACATCTCCACCCTGCACACCACCACCACCACCACCACCACCACCGAAATGCTTTTCTCCCGTGATAAGCGCGGGTCTGCCGCGCTGCCCCAGTCGCTATTGGGCTGTGAGCGAGTTGCCATCAGAGTGCTGCCATCAAGTAGAAGATATGATCTTCTGGTTTGGGCATAGGACATAGGAAAAGAACTCAAGGGTATCTGGATGTATCCAAGGGTATCCGGATGGATTCAAGGCACTGAGAGTATGGATGCTAGAACTTTCCCATCAGTCGATATGCTAACCCAGATAGACTACTAGCACGTCTGGAATTACTGTTTAATTACCAAGTCATTTCTGCCACCACTTCTATATCACACCAGCTTCAAATCCCCAACACTTTCCATTATGACCCCTTCTCCGCCATCTAGCTCTCCGAGAACTTTTCATTCAGCCGATTCCACATGGCAAACCGTTTCTTATTATTTTTTCTGACCCAACCTCTAGGCTGAGCCAACTACCCAGATGAGAACATAAGTGCACGCTCATGGCCTACACCAACATTTGCACCCACAGGCCTTTTACCTCCTTGGACATAAACAAGAGTGGTATAGGAATAGCATGTCACACCCGTGCGGTCATGTATGTACAGGGTCTATTGATGCATACACTAGGGTTCAGTTCAAGCTATGTCAGTATCTGCATATGTTCCGCAAACTCCCCAAAATAGGATTGATCATCGCCGATCGTCTGTAACCACGCAGGTATCTGCGGTAGTGCGAGGGCTGGTTGGGGGACTTTGGAAACCTAGTTCGCTGCTTGTGAATACTGATGGCTGATGGATGCAGAGTTTTTTCTTTACACCAGAATGGCACTGCGCTGAGATCTCGCAGACGGGATCTCGCAGGCTTCCTGCCCTCCCTCCAACGGCTCGCATGCCCGGCCAGCCAACTGTACGGGATGAGGAGGGGAGGGGAAAGAGACAGTGCTATACACCCATGCATGCATGCATCGATCCTATGTTTGTAGGTAAGTGGCTAAGGTCAACGATGTAGTAACGAGAATATTTTGAAGGTGGTAGTATCGAGCAATATTAGGCTTAATATTCGGCAAAGCACGAGGTACCCGAGTACAACGAGTCCAGGTGCATGAAGAAGGGAGGGGCCTCCAGCATTATTAGGAAATTCCCCAGGAAATCCTCGAGAATTCCTTGACTAAGGATATCAGCGATGAGAGAAAGGCAAAATTAGGGCTGAGTCGGAACCGTCAATTCAGGAGAGAAGATGAATGATTACTAAGGAAAGATTTGAGTCTACGGAGCCAGTGCAGCACGAGAGAGAGGTCCGAGCAAATCTACAAAGTCCTAGAGCATGAGATTGCGTTATGAAGCTGCCTGTTTTTCCTGAACCATCTCGTCTCACTCGGCCCTCCCTACTATAAAACCGCGCCCTCTAGTCCCTTCTTGAAACTGAAAATTCTACTCTCACGTATCATACCCTCGCAGAGAGCAGGTAGGACAATTTTGGGATCCTCGAAAACAAGACTAACCTCCCCAGTGAGATTTACTAATCTTGTTAAGGGAGCTAATTCGTAATAGTTGTCTATATTTGCCTCACTTGCACCGTACTCCTCAATCATTCTCTTTTTTTTTGAGTCCTGCTGCGTTTTAAGATTATCCATACATCCCGCTCTCCTTAGTTGGCATTGGTGCTGATTAGGAAGTGGCGTATTTGCGATTTAATCCTCCAGCTGATTGCGGTTCAGCTGTGTGTTTCGAGGACTGTTCCTCCCCCCGCTAAGGGACAAGAGGTTTGGATCAGGGGCCGAGTGACCGCCAGTGAAAACGTTGCTCTCCAAAAGTAAGCTTTTATCCCCTCATAGGATTACAGGTGGGTTTTGGGTCACAGGGATGGTTAGATGCAGGGGCAGTATTGCCTTGCCTCCCCGACTGGCTTAGGATGAGGAATGAGAACAATACTGCTATCCTAATTTAGAGGCATGCAGCCCAGGGTTGAAAAACGGTCATGCAAGTCCTTCGAGTCGAAAAACTTTGGTGCGTGTAACGCCTTTTTGCATACTAAACTGACAGATCAACTAGAAACTCGGCACCCGAAAAACCCTCCTTCAACCCCGGGGCTGAATGCCTCCATTCCATTGGAATCTCCGTCCCTAATCTGAGGATATGTAAGCAGCTGGTTACTCATTATGAACTCTGTGACGTCAGTATCACCGAAGAAACAACCCCTAGAGTTCTCATCAACTATTTACCCCAACGAAACATCCCAACCGATTTCGCTCTTACGAGTATACCGAATTATAATAATCAAAAAAGATATTAGGAAAAGATAATCAGCATGCTCTAGATAGCCCATTAATCTACAAGCGTGCTGAGAGGTGAAGTACGAGCTATAGTCTTTCTCCCTACGAAAAGAATGATTCTCGGGCTTGATGACTTTTATTTCTCGTATATTTACAGCTCATATATTACGTTGTTATTGATCTCCGCCACCTCCTTCACCCCCCTATTCTCCACTCTCAGCATTGCGCCAAATTTAGATGAGGAACAATTTGACCTCGCGGCAGTTGTCCGGGTAGACCAGAGTGTCATAGAGGTTGGTGACTAAAAACTGTTAATCCAGATACTCTAACTCAGTGGAAAGGGAGATTACAGTCAGAGCTTCCACAAGCGTAGAAAATGTTCTTATCGCCCAAGGCCAAAGTTCCATCGGGGCAAGCGGAGAACCCAGCAGTGTAGATTGCGCCAGCCTGGGGAGGAGCATCGAATTGGAGTTGACGGTTATCAGCAATATACCCAATACGCCCGAGAATGTCGGTCAAAACACCGCCCTTAAGGGTGACCCCGAGTGGGTCACCATTCTGGCGGGCTTTGAGGATAGAGCGCTTCTGGGGAGCTCGGACATGGCGGCCAGCGATTTGGGTGGCGGCCCCAGCGGCAGTGGCTCCAGTAGTGGCGGAACCAGCTGCAGCAGGTGCAGAAGCGCTAGCTGATTTGCCTACGGCAGGGCCGGCAGCGCTAGTAACAGCAGCACCGGAGCAAACCAGACCAGGGGCTTGAATTTGGCCATCGGCGATCTGGGTAACAACTTCGATGGCTGGGGCAGGGCATACAAGCCCAGAGGCATCCCCGACAGCGGAACCAACGGCGGGGTGCGCTTGGATCTGGCCATCAGCGATTTGAGTTACAGCACCAGCGGCTGTTCCGAGAGCTATACCATGGTTAACCAACTTACGTCTGTAACCCAATCACCAAGATTTCAGGTGCCTACTATGGATTACCCCAGCCGGAATCTCTGGAGCCCGGGGTTCTAGAGTTGGAATTACTTGAATTTGCCCTAGGTGATATTGAAACCGTTAGAATCGTGGATTGCACTGCTCCCTGAAGTGGAGGATATGTACCGTCGGGGATTTGAGGGACAGCCTGTCGCCTTAGTTTCTCGCCAGGACCTCCCGCCGCAGCTAATATAGCCAATCATTAGTATAAGATCAAGCATAGGCTGATATACGCCTTACCGGCTGATGCTGCTGATCCCGCACCCCCTACAACCCCACCTCCAGCTGCTGCTGCTGGTCCCCCTGCCGCCACGGCCGAGCTTGCAGCGGCAGCAGAAACAATACCTTGAATCGAAATTCCATGAACGCCCGGGTAGCTGATAATGCAGCCATCCAACACCGTACCTGGTGTGATCAGAGCAGTAACTCCTTGGGGAGCAGGCATCGGCACAGCGCCTACTCCCAGGGCCGCCGTAACAGCAAGGACCGGAATAGTATGAGCAATCATGTTAGTTTTTGAAGGGGCAAACCACTTGAAACCGGGGATTCTAGAATCTGAAAACGAGTGAATAAACAAGAGAAGGCCAAAAATCCGAACCTCTAAAGCAGTAGCAGCCGTGCTTGCTTATTAAAGCAGGTACTGATATGCTGGTAAGATCGAAGTCTTTAAAGGGTATCCAACATTCTTAAGCCCTTTAAGCCCTCTCCAAGATTCACTGTAAATTCTAGCGTTAAAAGGTTGCGATATTGACGTCAACTGAGTTCGGAGGTGGGTGTAGTAATTGCAGTTAAGTTGCGTTAGACCTTGATATCGCCAACTGTTTACACACACCCCTGGTAAAAAATACCTGTGGTATATATACTGAGTTTATCGAAAGGGTCTGTTGTTTGGGCCTTAATAGGACTAGCAACATTTCCCAGGAATATCTTCGGGTGAAGGAAATAACGGAGGAGGGCTCGCAGGGGCCTCACCACTCATACCGACGTAGCCAATTCCCTCCTGACCTAGGGGCCCAAAAATCCCAAGGTTACTCGGGTAATTTGAGGAATAACGTTAGCTTCCGTGGGCCCCGGCGGGCAAGAAATCCTCACTAGGAAACGGGCACACCAGATCTAATTATAAGTCTCGAAAGCGTTAAGGTCTCCTAATAGTGTGGGGACGCCACCGCAATGGTAATTACCTATGCTGGCAAGCAGTGTAGGCATTAGGTTCGCTCTGATCAGTAGCATCCGCTTCACACTGGATAGATGAAAATAATCTAAGCACAAGTCGTCACTCGAGGTATTCGGAACGAGAGGCCCGCTTTAAGCCGGGTAGGTCCATCTGCTCAACACCCCAAGCTAACTTACGGAACCCATTAGCGAAGCATGATTTTGTTCCCATATCACCACAGATTTCCTCTCGGAATCCCCAACTAAATAGCCCGCCCCCCCCCTACGATGTTTGATAAAGCTACCACTAACTCCACAGGAGGTAATAGAAAGGGGAATAGTTGCGGCGGCTTAGCCGCTAAAGCCAAGGTATACTATCTCACACTTGCTCTGTTGAGCTTCAGAATGCTCTATTGGAGCTAGCCTGCCGAGCCTTCCGACATTCTGAATTTGACTTTTATGTCAGTTCCTTTGGAAAACCTTATTCTGCAGTACTCTTAAGACACACTTGAGGATAGGGCGATACTCGTAGGTATCACCTGCCATGCTATAAGGATGGCGTGGTTCCGGTAATTCGAGTACTTCCCCTATTTTTCTATGAGGTTCTTCGTGCGTATTCATAGAGCTCAGGCAGGAGCTCGACTATCACTGGCAGGGGATTTCTCTATTGTATGGATCTTCATGGATCTTCGGGACAGAAGAATCGCAGAGCGCGCAATTTGCTCCACCACCCCAGTTAGAAATTCAGCGCTCCGCTAAGGTCCCATAGAGCACATCATGAGTGTACACGACTGACATTTCCTCTCATCATAGACATCTCCCGGACTATCCTGAAAAATAACACTCGAGCAAAAAGGAAAAGGAAAAAACTCCAAAGCCAACCGAAAACTTTTCCGCAAATATACACCACCCAACACGATCCCCTCTATAGAAATATGCCACCCCACAAAAAAAATATCCTCATAAACTCTTATCAGGTGCCCACTTCAATCTATCTATGGAAACCAACTCTGCTTCTCCTGCCCAACAACGGCTCAACTGTCCGCCATCTTCCACAACCACACGTTGAACTCCTCTTGGTCGTCATATTCCCGAATATTTTCGAGGCCTGTCTTCCAGATGTTGGATAACCCAGCAAGTCTATGACTCTGCGGGTTGTCAATGAGAGCCTTCTGATCCTCCAACCCCACTGCATCCGGTCCCTCACAAAGCATCCTCTCCTCCACCGTCTTTCTAGCAAATACACTCGCCCTCGCCACGTCCCCATTAGCGATACAAATCTGGAAGGCATCATAATAGATCCTCGAAACTCTCTTATCATAAATCCTCTCCTCATCCATCAGATGTAGCATCGTCCTGCAGCTACCCAACGCCATGGGGGCATGCAGCATTAGCAAATCCCCCTGCCCCACGATCTCATCCAGCCTTTCGATTTCCGCCCTCCGGTTATCGCTCGCAAGGGACTGCTCTGGCGCCAGGTCACAGACGGTGCAATGGCACTCAAACTTGAACACGGCCGCCAGCTCCTTCCTCCTCCCCTCCCGGTCTCGGCAGGATTTATCCGACCCGATGTAACAGATCGTGATCTCTTCCCCACGAAGAATATCCCGGATCGCGTGGATAGTCTCCGTACCGGTATTACTGTTCCAGGTATGATTCGCATTGGGGCTACAACTGTGATTCAAACGCGCCACTGTCAGGAACAGCCCCGCGTCCTCCGAGTCCGGCCCCAGCGGGAGTGCATTCGTCTTGGTGATTCCGTAGAATGGCATGTAATCTTTTGGGTAGGCATTAAAAAGGGAGAGGAACATGCGTTGCTCGTCCTTTGATTTTCCCTTGAGCTCCTTGGTAACGTAGCTGGTTACAGCCGCGGGGTCGCTTGTGTAGTTGGGTATCTTGAATAATGGAGCGTCCGAGATTATACGGGTGCCACGACGGATGTAGTAGTTTGCCACTATCCCCATGCCCTTCCCAGGAACATGAGTGAAACTATAGAGGTAGGGTGATTGGGCTTGAGAGTGCGGGGGCATTTTGGTGGCGGTGATAGCTCCTCTTCGGGTGAGGATGTCACGAGCGGCGGACGGACGGGAAGGCGGGACGGAAGGAAGGGAAAGAGCTAGAGATGTGATAATATTCCAGATTCTATCTATCCCATTTCTCCCTCTGAGCGGGGAAAACTTTTACAGTTATACCCTTCCAACCGACACTAACTTACTCCCTCCCTCCCACATTTCTTCAGATCCCTTCCCTCCCCTTTTTTTTTTTTTCTAAAAAAAAAAAAGGACAACCGAAACTATCACCTTTGGTCCAGTGCTCGAGTACTATTTACCTTGCATACTTCGTTGTCGCCAGCAAAAATATGTTGTCAAAAAGCCATTGGAGGGTCACCCAATGCCATGCACACTGGTATTGTTTTAAAAAAAGTCCTCTCCTCCAACGATCGAACCTCCCATCGCGATGTCAAGTCGAAATAATTTAGCACCCGCCCCCTGTGGCGGGTTTTTCCCTCAACGATTCCGAATCAGAAAAGCCTCAACATTGGTTGAGACGGGAAAAACGATCGCATGATGAGAGGTAACAGTTGGCGATTTGGTGCTCGTTTTTTTTTCCCTCGATGCTTGCCAGCGAAGCAGCGGTTGATGTATCATACAGTACGTATCATAGACTGTTATGTGGGGTGGGTTAGGTTTGTCCTAGTCACCAGTACGGAGCAAGGTGTTAAGTTAATGTCAAAATTACTCATGCACTGTAAAAGGCTTGGCCGGAAATGCAAACCTTCCACCACTCAACAAGAGTCCGGGAGGAATTATTCTTTTGACGAATGCATTAAACTGGAAGTCAGGTATAATACAGTATAATAATACCGGTACCTCACCCGTTAACCCACATTTCACCGAAGTTGACAGAGGCAAGAGGAAGAAATAAACGCCTGCCACCGCCATGTTTCCAAGAGCTGGCGCCTTGGACTTGTGTCATTATTTTACCGTTTATCCTTTAATTAGTAATAAATTAAGCAATAGTCCCGATTTGGAATTCCTACTATTTCTTCCCGCGATCTTCTTGAAGTTGTTTGCGATTAGCGATGTAATCTAATCTACGGAGGTAAGAATATTTCGGGGAATGCCCGACACCTCAAAAGCAGACCAGTGACAAGGGCACGATGACCCAAATCACCACATCTCAAGCGAACAGCGAAAAACAATTAGGCGAAAGCGAATCGTTAAATTTTATGAAAAAGATAGGATAACGCCGGTGCACAGACGGTCTGAGTGCTATGCCGTGTGCTGGTGCTATATAGGTGCCATGGCCTGAGCCATGCTAACCTACAACACCATTCACCCTACCTAATCACAATAGAGTCATATATCAACTATGTTCATTGAGAGCACAGGACACTCCCAAAAAGGTAGATTTTTCCCTAACTTAAACTGTTTCGTCTAACAAAGTTGGCAGCAACACAATATAAATTTTGCCGCCCATGCACCTAGCATTATATTACTCTATATATTTAAGTATATGCAAGCGCTCCACTACCTCGTCAGTGATAATTAACAATACTCTCATGAACTTACCAAGCCAAGATACAAGATTAACAATCCAGAGCTTTATGCCTCAGATTTCATTCTTCTATTATACCTTATCCTCACTGTTGATCCACACATTAGTCCTTCGATGGAGAAATACTATACATGCCTTTACCTATCTAGCTAGGAGATTGGATTCAAAATATCCCCTCGACCTCCTACTAGGTATGAAAACTCAACCATCCTCCAAAATTCCAACCCTACAAATCTATCCACATCCCCCCTAACATGCCGTTTGGTAACCGTCCCTTGAACGAAAAACATTGGCCAGTCCTCTACCTTATGATACAACTGACCTTAACAACCCATATACCCACCGCTCCTGTATACCCACAAAAGAATGCCCGGAAGAATGGTTGCTTGAAAACCCCTCTTTCCAGTACGATTCGGCCCCTGCCCTGTAAATCCACATAAGGTGCTGTGCTGTATTGAAAACGGGAAAACCGTATCTCGTAAATCCCAAGCTTTCTGGAAGAAATTTGGTCCACCTGCAACTCTCTGCCTTGGCTTTCGCTAATATCGGTGGTTGTTGAGGCTTGACCATCACTCCACACGAGTATAACCTTAGGAATCATTGGAGGAATCCCGATCGAAGAGAACAGGAACCTAGGCTCTCCCTGCCCCACAATATTTCGAGGTAGTTGAAAAGGACAAGCGTGAGGTTTAGCGTTCCTTCCAAAGGGGCCCTGCCTCACAAGCCCTAAAGATGCGGTTCTATCATACGGTGTCCCCTTGTAGACCGTGATACTTAGAGTGTTCAGTAAAACAATGACATGATGAATATGGGGGCAAAAGCTGGGGGTGACTACTGGTAGCAGTCCGCTCCCTAGCCATGTCAACAAAGATTCCGAGGATTCGCGGACACAAATCCAGGTATGGTACTATACTAGTTCCCACACTTAGTCCATAGAATCTAACCTATCTATCGATAACCGCCTAGAGTCGACACCCCCCTATTATAATACTTCCTGCGCAGAGTCTCTCCGAGAATGTATGCAACTCCTTGTAAAACCCCACCCGCAAACACGGGGCGACAAGAGAAGGAGAAAAACGGTCAATCAAGAATGTGAGAGGGGATATATGCTATAGTACATCATACGCTAAATTCGCCAGCACATCTATCTAGACTTCCGCTAGACCTCCTGCTTAACCTCCGCCAGTTCGTCCAGGATTGCCCGAACAGCGGCTTTGATCCTAGAGATCTCCCATCTTTTTTGATCAACCCCGCAACAGCCTCTGATAACTCTAGCTACTCTCTGACCTTCGAGTTGTTCGATATCCTTTGGAATTTGACCGATTTTGGAAAGTTTGGACAGGACCTCCACACGTTCCATACCTAAGAAGAATCAGCGAATCCAACAACACATTATCGAAAGGGTAGCAAATCAACTTACGAGTCCCAAACCTCACCAACAACTCCAGCAGCATAACTCCCAACGCAAATAAATCTCTTCCGACAAGGTCACCTTGAATAGCAGGATCGAGATCCACAGGCTTATAAAGCTCAGTGCCAACAGCAGCCGTACTGTCATGGCCATCTTCGCTAATACTAGTCCCCAGTCCGAAATCTCCAATATGTGGCCGAACCACAGCTTCTCCACAATGACAGCCTTTCCCAGAGGGTTCAATGTCTAGGAATATATTACCAGGTTTCAGATCCCGGTGCGCGATCCCTTGAGAATGAAGATACTGGACACCGTCTAAAAGACCCAAGAATATGTTGAGCGACGACTTAACGCAGAAACAATGCCTTGGGACGGGTTTAGAGAGGCTAACAGATGTTGAGATGAACGAAGTAAGGGTAAACGAGTGAAGAGACATCTGGATATAGAGAGTCAAGCCAGAAGATGCGGAAGATGATTTTCTCCCATGACTGTTAGCAGTAGATTTAATTAATATTCCACCGCCGGAGGAGAAGATATTCGATCCTGTGAACTCGGACTCTGAGTCGGAGTGCGATGGGATATCAAATGCGACTTTCGGTTTTCCATGATGCACATTGGGCCGGCGCTTAGAATAGGATCTGGGGATTGATTCAATAGAATCTTCCAAACCATCGCTAGTTTGACCGTTGGCACCGGAGGCGGTGGTAGCCTCGTCAACTGTTTCAATCCTCTCGTCTTCCCCAGAATAAGCGAATACTATGTCAGCGTCAATGTCTGCAATCTCGTTCAGGGCCTCTGCTTTAGACGACCGATGGCCGCGCACATCTGGAACCCCCACGTGATCTCCAATGAACTGGGGAGTATTCAACATGTCTTCGACCACTCCCTCAACCCAGCTACAGAAGTAACGAACGATGCCAACATGATGGAGTTGTGCTAAAGTCTTGATTTCATTCATAATTCTCTCCAACCCACCCTTCTTACCACCTAGCTCGTTCTCAAGGACACCCTTCTTAATAACGACCTTCTTCACCGCGTATTCGACTTGGTCAAGGCGGTGACGAACATGATAAACAGAACCATAACCCCCCCTGCCCAACAAAGCGATCTCGGCAAAGTCAGTAGCGTAGCGAGGGGGCGATAGTAGAATAGCTGGCTGAATAATCGTGGGAGAGGTTTGTGCATGTGGAGGCAAAAAGGGTGAGGTGGCAGTTCCAGCAGCAGGTCCAGGAGCTGTACTGGGACGATAGGAGTTGTTTTTATAGGCATCGCTCAGAACACTCAATGAAGAGCTCCGATGAATGGCCTGACGGTCACTAGGATCCAGGTTTTGAACAGTAAGGTCTGTAAGAAGCCGACGAAAAGGAGGCATTGTCTTCGCTCCCATAGCAGAATCTACTCCTTTCCTTCTCTCCGCGTCGCCGGTCAACACTTTTGCAGCCCCATTTTCCTCAGTATTCTTGTCAATCTCTTGCGACAGGAGATGATCGAGGCCGCGGAGATAGCCCTGCCTAACGGGCGCAAGACCCTCGCGCGCTATATCCCCACTGGTCTGAGGAACAAAACCTAAACCTCCAAGACGATGAGCGAGATTGACAAACATCCTGTCAGCGAGTTCCGGCTGTGAAGATGGTACCCGGGTCTTCACAAAGTGCTCCAACAAAGAGTTCAACAAGATTGCGTTGTGATGATTGCCCGAAGTTGTCGTGGGGATTGGGGAATAGAGTGTGACAGGATTCGCCGATTCGAGCTCCTGTTCCGAGGTTCCTGCAGCTGGCTGACCGGAGGGATTTGGAGATGCGGATAGTGGGCCAGTGGATGGATCAACTTCATCCTCAGAAGAAGAAGAAATCTCCGAAGGTTTACGAAACATGATATTTATTGTTGATATAGTGCGAGCGAGGTCCTAATCGGGAGCGCGCCCTACGGTTTGTGAAAATGATGACGACGGTTTCGGGATGCAATGAGATGAAGATGGAAGCTATTTCACAGATCAAGTCATCGTTGAAAGGAGGGACTCGGCGTCGGACTCCCCAGCCGCCGTTCTATTCGTCCAGGTTTCTGAGGTGCCAGTATCACGATGAGGTTGAAAGCGCAATGTCGATAGGGCAACACGTATAAAGTCGGGAAGACGCGTTATTCGTGATGATGGTGAGGCTCAAAGAATAAAACAACAGCTTTCACCTCAAATCAGCGCCCAGACCATAGAATGAAAACTCCAAATGCCGTGTAATAGAAAAATGCAGTCCTGCTGTAGTTCGTCCCCTTTATCCTGCGGGGCCCAGTGAGAGCAATGTCGAGTAAATGACACGGTTCGATGGAAGACTGTCGAATCCCAAAGGCCCAATGGAATCCCGCCGGCGGTGCGGGAAACAGTTTTGCAAGATAAAGTTGAGGCTCAGATTTCAACCCCATGCACCATGCGCCAAGAAGATGAGTCCCTATTGCTCTCATGTGGTGCGGTTAGTAATTTGGATTGGACGGTGCCCATAGCTCCCAAGTCCGTAAGCTATTCGGAACAAATGAGCCCTGCGCACATCTCAGAACGGCTTCCTAGCCTCCGCTTCCGGTGCCCGCCCCTCGAAGGCCGCCTGCCAGAGTATTGGACGCCTCTGAATATATTTACCCCACTCTGCTACGGTAGCATAGAATGCTAGCAGGAGGAGCTAACACCTAGGTATGATGCCTCGTAGGCTCAACATTTATGGATAGTCTGCAAGAACAATGCCACAACTCATGGGAGTGATAATCCGTGAGTTGCTGCAGTAGCCTCAGCTTCAACCAGCAGCCCAACATTCGCAACATTTCAAAGTCACTTGAGCCTAGGTAGAATACCGCCTTGGTTTTGGGATACAGGTTTATAAAGTCGAGATATTGTGGATCACTAACGAAGGGAGATGGACATGGATTGGGAACTTTGCGCTTACCTTTTCACAGAAGGACCCGCAGTAAAGCAACTCCAAAGTGGTGTACCATCATAATATTATGTATGATATCTACTCGTAGAGATACACGTTAATTACGAGTGAAGCCCTGTCCTGTGACGGCGGAAAATCGTGAGTTGAGGGAGAGGTTATGCAGCCAACCAAGTCCAGGGGCAACTCCGCTTGATCCCAGTGCTTTACCCCTTGGTCAGCTACTCTAGCCTTTCTAGCATGCAAAAGTTTATATTAGGGCCTGCTCGGCATGCCACAAATACCATGGTATTTCCATCTCTATGACATACCAGTATTTTTCATGGTGTTTTTGAAAAGATATCATGATATGGTTCCTGCCGTCTATAACGTTCACCAAGTCTATTGCAACGGGGACGCAGGCTTGGCATCCAAAGGTAGGTTAAATGATTACTATCTCGCGGTCATAAGGTTTATGCCTTGGGCCCTGTTCACTGCGCCATTTTTATAGCATAAAAGTGACTTTTATGGCATAAATTATGGCAACTAAAACTTTTTATGTAGGGGTGTGTTCTCTGCATACAAAAATATCATGATATATTTTTATTTTTACAATATATTTTTATAGTATAAATCCTGAGAACAAAGTAGATGGTTAAGGGCTAGAAATAAAAACCTTTTACCATTATATTATCATAAAAG
>Ga0307509_10002590_pt1 | contig 29006 bp, 29 predicted proteins | sample 10_EM_MG_FD_202245 | JGI IMG/M metagenome (GOLD analysis project Ga0307509, IMG submission 202245) | Populus trichocarpa ectomycorrhiza microbial communities from riparian zone in the Pacific Northwest, United States - 10_EM | ecosystem: Host-associated > Plants > Roots > Unclassified | place...
CACAGGGCGCAGGGGACGCAGAGGACGCAATTCAGGGCGCACAGGACGCAGGGGACGCAGATTCAACGTCGCGTGCGTCAGGACGCAACGGCGCCGTATCTGACGCAGGGTAATTTTTTGCTGATGTCCAGTGGTTACAAAAGTCATTTAATACTGTACAATCACTGGCAAGTGCTTGTTTACGATTAAAACCTTGAACTAAGTCTAGGCTAAGAGCTGTATCTCTCTTGCGAAAGTGGTCTATAAATCGCTTTCCAAGTTGTGGACTCTGATTGCTGGCACAATACCCTCAACCCTACAATATACCCAGCATCAATTTCCTCACCAAATGCCCCCTTGGCAGCATTCCCATATCATCCAATTCTATTATCCATCGCACCATCCTACCCTCTTCCTCAGGTGTAAACTTTTGCTGGCTTTAATGGGCATTGCGTCAGGCTCTTGTTCATTTCTCAGAGCATTTTATGATGGGAGTCTTATTTAGCGAGAACTGGCGTCTAACCAAACGGTAACTTCCTTCTGGGTACTCATTCACGTAAGAAAATTATTCAGAGAGAGCCTCTTCTTGTGTTGTATTTGTGGACATCTCTGCTGTTTTGTGGTATTCAGTTCTCGTTGAGGAATTTGATCGGAAAGCTCTATCTGCGGGGTTGTGGTAGGGTAGCTAATATCTAGGTGGTTGCCAAGAACACGGTCGAAAATGTTAGTCACTTAAAGAAGTAAGCAAGTAAGCAAGTAATCAAGTTAACAAGTAAGCTATCTATCCTCGTCAGTGCATGTCCCTTTCCCTTTCCCTTTCCATTACTTCCGTGCTAACTTTCGAAAGGAAAAGAGTACCACTGTTGATATCCTCCAGACACGCGGCTCATTCACTCTCCCTTCTTGTTCCTTCGCTTTCCCTCCAGCGGATAGATCAAGCGCATTCCTCAAAACATCACTGCATCACCCAAAATTATGCGAGCAATGAAATAATAGCACGAAGATACCGAGCACCATCTCACAACTTGCTGCACAGACCGGAAAATCCTTAGCTTGCTCATTGAACCCATTTGCTTGCTAGATCCTCAAGTCGGGATGGGAAGAGCTGAAATCACGAAAAATCACCCATCACGTCTCCCGCTTTCCTCTATCAGTGGCTATTTGGCATCTACCCTATCCGCCCTTTGGAATCACCTACACTCCCACCCTTGGACGCGAAAACCACTATCCCCCATAAGGAGGCCCGCTCTCTCTTGGACAAAGCCGCCCACAGGTCCTCAAAGCCGTTGAGTCCCGTCCGGTGACCTTGACCCTCCCCCGTCACGTCCTTGTAGTCCCTCCGGACCGTTGGGAACACTGAGTATATCAACTATAATGCCAGGTTTCTTTACTCAATTTATGCTCCAGCGTAGCAGTCTAAAACATCCCAGCGCCCTACACTACAATAGGATTATAGGATTAGGAAGTTTGAGTGGAATAACATTATTTGACAAAATGATCAATGGAAATGTGCACTGTTTGGGTGAGAAGCTCACTGGGAGATAAAATGTGTATATCAAAGACATACTTGTACTTCGGGGCTACCCTTTCTACAATTCTGGCCGCAAAGCCATATTTAGGTGCGGAAATCAATTCCAACTCTTCGGGGAGTCCCCTGACCATAATCACGCCATTTCAAGACATTCTCACACCATTTCCTTACAACTCATACCCCTCTTTGCTTCCCCGCTTGGGTGGACCTTCCAACCATCACTTTGCCTGCTTCACTGAGTTCCCGACAGCAGCGAATCCTCCGACTCCCCTCCCGCATGTTCTAACAGGTGGGGGTTGCTCGAGTTTAATGTCGCTGTCCCAAATCTTCACTAATCAACTTGACAAAGTGCTGAAGGACACCTCTCGAATTTTACCCAAACCGGCAACATGTGAGGCGAACAACCATGCAAGAGTGTAGGCGTTGTTTCACGGGGAGCGCCGGTGATTAACCACACATTACAGGCGTATGGGGAAGTAAGGTGACCATAGCTCTGTGAATATTCTGTGCACTCTGCCCAACTGGGGTATTTGTCTAGACACAGGCATTTTCCAAATTAAATCTCGTGACACATAGAGTACCGCCGGCGGGCAATCCCTACTGTTACTTTATTCCACCGGAGTAGCTGTTTTGAGGATGTTCTGCTAAATATGGAAAGCGCATGAAGGATTGAATTTTGTATAGGAGTAAAACAAGTGACTCTGTGCTAATGCAGTACTACGAGTGATACTCTAGTCGAAGGCTAAACTAGCAATGTAATATTATAAGGGCAAGAAAAAATATTAAACTAGGAGCCACAAACTGCACTATAGTATATTGCAAAAGAAGGATTCGCAAGAAAACTTACCCGAAGCTGCTGTAAGGCAAAAATAAGCTATCACAAATAACTAGAGCACAAAGGAGTAGTGCTATCGACCCCAATCGTATATTATCACTCATAATACCAATATGTGTGTGCTTCTCGTGCTATATCAAGCTATAGATTTGTTATTTATGTTTAATGAGTCCGGATGGTTTTGGACCATAATCGAGTGAGGTGTGGTGAACATGTGGAATGACATTGCAAAATTTTCTTGAAGTGTGGGGTACCCAGAAAAAACTTCTGGCGCTTCACAGTCAAACTCAAAATACAATGGAATGAAAATTGCAATGGCTCTTTCGGACACATTGTGGACATTGAGATCTCGAGTTTCTAGCATAGCTCTACTGCCAATAACTCGCACTGCACTTTAGCCCTTGGGCTCTTAAGACCTATTCTGAATGTGGAATCCATACAGGAGCTGCGATTTCTAAGTTCACTCTACTTGCCTCTACTGCCTTAGGCATTTGGATGTTATGCTGTTGTATCATCTAAACCCTAAGCATTGATCATTACTCAAAGTGTTTATCTTCGTTTATATAAAAGATGGACTATTCACTGGCTTGCTTCTAAAATTTTGCCTGAGAGGGACTCTTAAGTACAAAAACAAGAACATCTTTTCCAGGAGTACTCCGAACACGATCATGCCATTTCCACCTTTTCTCACGCCATCCTCTTAACCCTCTTTCCTTCCCCGCTTTTCTGTACAGCTTTATCAGACCATCTACCCCCCTTCTCAGACCTTTCATATAGCGGCAGACTTGACGGTAAATCCTCCGGTGTCCTTCCAGCAGATTCTAACAAAGAAGGTGAGAACCTACAGTATGGGGTAAGGTATAAGCAATTCTGAGTGAGCGCCGGCGATTAACAATGGAATACTATGTCAGGAAGAAGATTGATATATTATTAGCCAAGAAGATATTTCGTAGAGCCCCTGTGAATAATATCCCCAAGGCACTAGAAAGGTAACAGAGTGGGTTTATGGGTAGAGGTGGATCTGGATATGGCTATTGGGTGACAGAGCCGGATATAGCCCCGAATGGGGGTAGTGGGAACTCTCGAGGAGGTCAGGATGGAGGGAAAAGCTTGCGCTTAAAATGACGGAAAATGTGGCAGACCGCTGCGATACAACTTTTCGGGGGCCTTGAATGTTTACAGACGGTAGAATCGGGGGTAGGAACGGGAATAGGAATAGATGTGGGGATGGGTTCTGGGGTGGGTCCTGGGGTGTGTCCCTGGAGATGATTCGGTGGAGGCATGGCGGGCAGGGGGAGAGGAGTGGTTTCAGTGATCCCGTTTATTATGTCAGGAATTATGACTTCTTGTTGGGATACAGAACCGGGCTCCACTTCTTCTTGGGTACTCGGAGAAGGGCTAGAGACTTTTGGTGTTAGGCCACAGGTCTGTGATGCTTTGAGACTAGGAGACCTCGGTTCTGATAACGGCCCCACAGCACCAATATCGCTAGATTGTTCGACATTATCCAGCGTTGTCCGGCCGTAATTGTTCCATAGGTCGGGATTGACGTCCCTTCGCTTAAGAAGTATTTTCACTACGCCCTCATGTCCAGATCCGGCAGCATATGATAGTGGTGTCCGGCCACCGTTATCGGACGAACCGGGATTGACATCCCCTCGCTCTAGGAGTATCTTTACTATGCCCTCATGTCCAGATCCGGCAGCACATGATAGTGGGGTACAGCCGTATTTATTCGACGAATCGGGGTTGACATCCCTCCGCTCCAACAATAGTTTCACGACGCCTTCTTGTCCAAATGTGGCAGCATATGATAGTGGTGTCCAGCCATCTTTATCCAACGAATCGGGGTTGACACCTTGTCGCTCTAGCAGTATCTTGACTACGCCCTCTTTTCCATATTTAGCGGCATATGATAGTGGTGTCCGGCCATCTTCATCTGACGGATCAGGATTGACATCCCCTAGCTCAAGAAGTATCTTCACTATGCGCACTTGTCCAGATTTGGCAGCAAGAGCCAGTGGTGTGCGGCCATATATATCTGACGAGTCAGGATTGACATCCCTTAGCTCTAGTAGTATCTTCACTGCTCCTTCTTTCCCATCTTCGGCGGCATATGATAGCGGTGTCCGGCCACCATTATCCAACGAATCGGGATTGACATCGCACCGCTGTAGCAGAATCTTTACTACGTCCTCGTGCCCAGATCCTGCAGCATATGATAGTGGCGTACGGCCACCCACATCCACGGAATCCGGATTGATATCCACGCGCTGGAGGAGCAGCTTAACCAGGTGATGATCTCCCACACTCGCGGCATGTGCAAGTGATGTCAGGCCATCTCGGTCTGATAAAAGGGGATCAACATTTCCCTGTTCAAGAAGCAGCTTGGCTAGCATGAGATTTCCGTGTTTAACAGCCCATATTAGCGGGGTTGCACCCTTAGAATCACGCCCGTTCAAGTCCCACCCTCTCTTTTCCAGCATGGCAACCGCGATTTCGGTAATCCCCATGTATGCAATGCAGTGTAAGCCAGTAAATCCGGTGGAGTCAGGATGTATACCGCGGTAACGTTCCCACCCCGACAAGAAGTCAACACTCTTCTCACGTAGCAGAATGGCAGCTGATATGTGGTTCGCATCACGTTGAAGAAGCCCTAGAGCGAGCTGTTTCACACCCTCCGTGACATCATTCCTCGCATGGAATCCCCAGTAACATGATGCATAGAAGAGAAACGGAGTTGTCTGCGGGATGCTATCGAGTGTGGGTGAAAGCTCGCCGATTGACTGAAAGTTCAAATAGGTAAGGCATATTTCAGCCATCATCGACTGAGCTTTGGTGAAAAAAGTGAGATGTGAATCAAGATACTCTTGCAGGGTGAAATGCACAAGACGGACTGTTGAGTTTTGCTCTTCGATCGTCATAAGTCCTAATGTGCAGCCCAACAAGGTCTGTATTGACGGCACATTCTGGACATTGAGGTCTGTGGCTCCTACTTCCACTGCCAATGCGTGGCAGAGCTCTTCTGCCTTCAGCGGCCTTACGGAACAGGAAATCCACATAAGAGCTTCCATTCCTAGCCTCGCTCGATTCCCTCTCTGCTCCCTTATGCGATCCAATGTTGTGCTGTATGCATCATCTAAACCAAAGCCTTTAGTCATCTTGTACAGCGTCTGGCTTCTCTGGTGTATTGTCGCATCTTCTAGAACTGCATCCATAATTAGGGAAACTAGGAGAAATCTAGAGACCATGGTTAGCTAATAAGGTTGGACTCATTATGGACATGTTTTACATACGCGCCAGAGATTCTTTCGGGAATAATGCTAAGAATATTGGCCTCCAGTTCCGGGTCCATTGCATCCGACTGCGGGTCCTTTTTCAACCTCATAGCGAGATATCCGCGAATGTCGCCCTTGGTGGGCTTTATAGCTGGTAGGTCAGGATATCTGGGGAAATGTTTCTTCACTTCCTCTCGAATGTGTGGCCTCCCGGTAGTGAATAATCGAATGTTTGGACACTCCCGGACAATATGCTGTAAAGAGTCCCACAGTTCTGGTCGGTGTTTTGCGGGAAACTCATCTAAAGCATCAATGCAGATAAATCCCCGTCTCAATGATGCGACGGACCTGATAAGCATCGCCTGGATTTCCGAGAGTCGGAGTGTCCTGCCGTCAACCTTTCTCTTCGATCGGCCAAAGGCCTCCTTTATCTCCTCCGGGATTGATCCCACCCCAGCGACAACTTGCTTTAGGAGAGCTGCTAATACGCCGGTCGCGGATTGTTCCTTAAGTGCATGGAAGTCGCAGTAGATGCAAGCCACAACTACATTGTCTCCATCGAACACATCGCAGAGCGCATCTACTACAAGAGAGCTTTTTTTTCCGACACCCAAGTTAGTTCAGCGAGCTATCCGTATATCAGGAGAGGTACTTTACGCACCTTAGATATGTTTTCCCCACCCCGGGATCACCATAACAAAATAACACACGATTGATAGCTAGGTCCTCGCTCGTATGCCATTTCTTAAACTCGCTGGTCCCAAGAAGCCAGTTCCCTACTCCATCCACCCTGCCCTCACGCAGAGCCTGATGCCTTTCTCGAGGCGCCATAGGGGACAACCAGTCCAAAATCTGGCGCTTCTCGTCCGACATCGATATCTCGTAGCTATTCCATACATTATAACTATCGGTCACATTGCCAACGTTTGTGTTTACGGTAATGGTTCGATTTTGGCATGCTGCAGAACCGATCTTGCCTTGCATATCGCTCTTCTTCTTCCTGTTTGTGGCGGTGGTGAAAGTAGTGCCTTTCCTAGATTAGGAGGGGCTAATGAGAGGTATGATAGAATGGATCTTTTCAGGAATGTTTGGACAAAGATGAGGTTAAGGCCCTTGAAGCACGAAGCGAGGGCTAATACTTTATGGGGGGCTCGGGTTTCCAGAACGAAGTTGCTTTTTTCTCGGTACTAGGATTCGGTATGACGACTCAGCCCATCTGCCCCATACATGTACCCCATCGGTACCTCTACCAAGTCGGATGAGGCTGTTAAACCACTAAAAATACAACTCTGAAAAGTTAGAATTACTGGTAGCGAAGTCTCAAGAAAACTTCCAGCTTGGAGTGCCGGTCGCGAAAATCCTCAAAAATGCACGTTTATTCCCTTCTGGATCAACAAGCCTAGCCCACGCACTTGGACCCCTTGAAAATATGAAATCTTTTCTGAAAGGGAGATAATATTATATGACAAGCCATGGGTGTTGCCCACTATTATTTAACCGTGCCAAGGTGAGGCTCCTCCATAACCTTCGATTGCTCGCTTGCTTGCAACCGGGGCGCTCACAAGAGAGTGTCCGACGGCTGAACGCCAGTTTCCAGCTTAGTCCGAGCTGAGTTGGCTTAGCTTGGGATTGTAATACCGCAGGTGTCAAAACCAGGATTGGTAAGGCTCCTATTAGGAATAATGCAATCTATTGAATTAACCCTAACCAAAGTCCCACCGCATCGAAATAAAAGTTTGTAAAAGAGAGGGAAACGAATGGAAGACTTATTTTCAAAGACCTAAAACAAGGTGTTAGAAAGCCAGAAGGACGTTTAAAGCATCAGAGAATTCTAAGTATTGTAGCAGTTCGTAATCCTTAAATTAAAATACAACTTGAGAACTGGCGTTGTGCGGTCGGGCACGTCTTCTAGTGCCCAAGCTTGGGAGCAAGCGAGCAATCCAGCCACAACCTTGGCACGCTTAGGAAGGACCGCCATTTAAGACATTTACCGGTACTCCATGGACCAGGCTCTGCCAAGCTACACCCGGGATTCCAGGCTAGTAGGGCTTGATCTAGGGTTACGACTTAAATCCTATCATATGCGGGTATGTCGTCAGGAGAAATATCGTATGGTCTGTTGACAAATTAACCGCGGTTCAACCAAGAGGAAATAACTTCGGCCATGACAACAACACTCCCCCGCCAACCCCACTCACATTAAAATAAAGAAAAAAATACAAGATGTAAGTATAGGGTATAGTCTCTAGGAGTATGGTGAAGGGATATTAGCATGGTTCTAGATTGCCTGTAGTCATTAGAGATCAGGCTTTGTCAGCTGCGTGTGACTCTTTAGAGAGCTTGTTGAATTTCGGTAGTATTTTGTTGTTGGTAGTTAGATCGAGAGATATATCTCCTGTCCTGTCCTTACCTAGAGAGAGCATCCATTTAGGCAAGCGTCACTCCAACTTTCACCCCTCGCTTAGAGTCTATTGGGATTGCACCTTTGTCCTTTCTTTGTGCTTCATCGGTAACAAGGTGCAACCTCAGGTCATAGCAATGATGGTCCGGCTAAGGGGACAGAGGCGACAACCGCGTAACATGGATGTTGAGAGCTGACACCTTTGAGTCTTTGATAGTAAGGATTAAAGCCACCGGAATATGGATACCAGAGGCGAGGGTGTTGATTTGATAAATTATCCGAGATCTGGCCTGGCACGGGAAGAACCAGATTCTTTCTAAAAACGAAAGAGAGAGAAAAGAAACCTGAAAAGAGAGAAAAAGCAGACATTTCCGATATCACCGTATGCAATCAACTCCTCTAGTTTTTAGATTTTCTCGCAATCGCACAAGGTATCCCTGCCCATATACCCCAATTTTAAGGTAACTTTAATAGAGAAAGACGGGGAGTGGAAGAAATATACAAGGAAAGAAAACTCCATCATACACCGAAACCCAAGGAAGCTTACTCTGACTATATTCCTGTCAAAAAAAAAGGCCATGACGAAGAAAAAACAAAGGAAATAGTGGAAGAAAAGGCAGGCCAATGAGGAATGGGGATTTTGTAGCAGAAAATACCCCCGGCGTATATTCCCCCTCCAATTACAATAATTCGGAGTGAAGGACTTGGCGGAGTGCCCTGTGAGGAGAAAGATTGATACATTCCAGCTAAAAAGGACTCGCGCAGAGCGCATGTGTATAATATTTTCCGCGAGAGGGTGGAAGAGTCAAGGGGTGGTTTCAAGAGGTGAATGCGTATGCAGATGGGGTAATTGGATGGCAAAACTTGATCGTGTCTGTAACAGGGATGGCTGGTGTCCTCGCGGAGATTAGGAGGAAGGGAGACGTTTACGCTTAGAACGACGTAAAAGCAGTTGGGTTTATTCAACAAAATGATTGGCGCACAGTGGATTCGATTTCAACAACTTGGACAGCTAAAGCTTTTCTTGGTACAAACAGGTATGATAATAAGATGACAAATCGTTGAAGAAGAAAAGAAACGAAAGACTGACAATTTGAGTATAGAAAGTAAATGAGGAGAGAAGCGAATGTCTGATGGATAATTTCGAACGAACAAAGGGAAGAACAAGCTGCTATATATCCTTCTGAGTACAGGTCCTTCCTTTCGGCTATGCTTCCAGCGCATGCCCGATCTCTCTCCAGTATTCTATCACAAGGTTATCCTTCTCCCGATTTGTCTGAGATACTTCCGAGGTAGAAGTAGAATGGCCGAGGGCAGAGGTATGTTGTATGCCTCGGATGTGTTGGACTGCCGAGGATCGTGGTGGATATTCGGTTGTTATTCGGCGGTTGTGTTTCATGGGACATAATTCGTTGTTTGAAAGTGTCGCATTAGTTATGCAGGGTTGTTGCAGTATGGGTAAGAAGCTAGCGATCGTGGAACGATGATGGGTTTCAGTGCTCCTGGTACAGCGGGAATGGGAACATATGTATGCGGTGAGCAGCCTAAATCCAACAGGGTTGCTGCATGACGTTTCAGTGGCCTTGAAGGCCCCATGATGGCAGGATCTAGAGGAGGGTCAGGTGCGGGTATTGGGGCGGGAAGGGGCGCAGAAGGGTGTGCTTTAGGTCGATTCAAGTGAGAGATTTCGGAGGCTGAGAGAGGAATAGATTCTGTGATCTGCTTTCTGACGTCCCGAATAATGCCCTCTCGTTGTATGTAAGGTGCGATCGGACACCGGTTTTTCTCGAGCTTTGAGAGCAGGGATAGAGATTTCACATGTCCAGCCCCTGGTTTGTGATCGTTTGTGACCACAAGGCTTTGGCTCTGATGACAGCCCTACCCCACCAATATGCCCAGGCCCTTCCGCGCGCCTAAGAGGTGTCTGGATATTAGGATCCAACCAATCGAGATTGGCATTCCGACGCCCTTGGAGCCTCGAAACTATTTGCCAGTGTCCACATTTGGAAGCAAGTGATAGTGATATCATACCATCTGCATCCGGAAAATCGGGGTTGACATCTTCTCGTTCCAAGAGCATCTCTACTATCCCCACGTGTCCAGATTCAGCAGCATATGATAGTGGTGTCCTACCATCGACATCCGGCAAATCGGGATTGACATCTTGTCGCTCCAGCAATATCCGCACCACACCCTCGTCTCCAAATATGGCAGTGTATGATAGTGGTATCAGGCCAGTGCAATCCGAAGAATTGGGATTGATATTCACTCGCTCTAGTAGTGCCTTCACTACCCCCTCGTGTCCAGATTTGGAAGCAAACAAGAGTGGTGTCCGGCCATCCGCATCCGGCAAATCGGGGTTGATATCCTGTCCCTCCAGGAGCATCTTCACTGTGCCCTCATGTCCAGATCTGGCAGCATAAGATAGTGGCGTCCGACCATGTGCATCTTGCAAATTGGGATTGACATCCAGTCGCTCCAAGAGCATTTTCACAACGCCCCCGTGTTGAGATTCAGCAGCATATGATAACGGGGTCCGGCCATCTGCATCCGCCCAATCGGGATTGACATCCTGTCGCTCCAGGAGCATCTTCACTACCCCCTCGTGTCCGGATCCTGCAGCCCATGATAGTGGTGTCCGGCCTGCACTGCCCGATAAATTCTCCTCAAGAATCATGCGCTGTAGTGATGCCTTTAGTAGTTTAACCAAGTCAGGTCTGTGGGAATGTAAGATCATTGCCAGGAAATCATCTTCTAATAAAATGGAATTAATTCCCTCTTCCCCAGGACGAATTTTATCGCGCCCTGATAGGCTTCCCTAGCCTTTGATACCCATTCACCAGAAGAATCTGCATTGACCTCTCCATGCCCCAAGAGTAGCTTCATCACCCCTTGGTGTCCGGACTCGGCAGCATATGATAGCGGTGTCCGCCCAACGTCGTCTGATGAGACGGGACTTAAGTTACGTCCCCGCTCTCCAAGAGTACCCTTACAATGCTCTCATGTCCAAAAGACTAGCGGCATGTGATAATGGTGTCTGGCCAACACTATCAGGCGAGTCGGGTTGACACCCCCTCGCTCCAGGAGCATCCTCACTATGCCCTCATTTCCCAAAACGGCAGCACGTTTTAGTGGTGTGTCACCACTTGAATTTTTCGAATTGGGGTTGACATCTCCTCGCTCCAGGAGTATCTTCACAGCACCCTTATTTCCAGATCCGACAGCCCATAATAGTGGCGTCGATCCCTTCCAAAAGGTGAAAGTACTCTTGTCGACACCTCTGCCCTCCAAGTGCCGGTTAATTAGTCTATCAATTAATCTATCCGGGTCGGATCCAACAATATATGATACCGCTGCTAAGCCATAATGAAGATCAACCCAAGTGGTGTTACGATCACCGCTCTCCAAGAGGGGCTCTACTAAGCCCCGATTGCGGGATCCAGCCACATCTGATGGTGATGGCAGGCGATGTACGCCCAAGGAATCAGGATTGATATCTCCTCGCTCTAAGAGCAGCTTCATCACACCCTCATGTCCGGACTCGGCAGCATAGGATAGTGGTGTCCGGCCAAAGCGGTCCGACGCGCCTGGGTCGACTTCGCAGCGCCCAAGGAGCATCATTATAACTCGCTCTTGTCCAGCGTCGGCAGCATATGATAGTGGTGTCCGGTGATGCTCATCCGACCAATCGGCATTGACATCCGATCGCTCCAGGAGTAGCTTCACCACGTCCTGATTTCCACACATTACAGCCTGTGTGAGTGGTGTCATGCCCTCTTTGTCCGATAAAGTGGGATCGACATCTCCCTGTTCAAGAAGCAACTCCACGTGCGCGGAATTCCCGTATTTCGCAACCCACATTATTGGTGTTCTGCCCCGATAATCACGCGCATTCAAGTCCCATACCTTCATGTCGACCATGGCGATTGCGATTTCGGGAATCCCCATGTATGCGATGCAGTGTAGTCCAGTGTATCCTGTGCAGTCAGGACGTATACCACTGCGACGCTCTAGTGGGGGCAAGAAGCCAACACTGTCCTGGCGCAGGAGAATATCAGCCGATATGTGGTTCGCGTCTCGGCGAAGGAGCAGGAGTGCTAGCCGTTTTACACCTTCAGTAACATCCTTCCTTGCGTGGAACCCCCAGTAACATGAGGCATAGTTGAGAAACGGCGTCGCCAATAGGATAGTATCGGGCTTAGTAGAAAGCTCACAGATTGACTGAAAGTTTAGATAGGTGAGGCAGATTTCAGCTATCATCGAGTGAGGTGTAATGAAAAGGCTGGGATACGCTACAAGATACTCTTGTAACGTGAAATGCACGAGACGGGCTATTGATGCTTGCTCGTCAATCGTAACAAGTCCTAATGTGCAACTCAACAAGGTCCGTACAGACGGCACATTATGGGCGATGAGGTCCGTGGCTCCTACTTCCACTGCCAATGCATGGCATAGCTCTTCTACCTTTAGCGGCCTTCCGGAACACGCGATCCACATCAGCGCTTCCATTCCTAGCTTAACTCGATTCCCTCTCTGCTCCCTTATGCGATCCAATGTTGTGCCGTATGCATCATCTAAACCAAAGCCGCTGGTCATCTTGTGAAGAGTTTGTCTTCTCTGGTGTATTGTTGTGTCATCCGGTACAGCATCCATGATTAGGGAAACGAGAAGAAACCTTGAGTCCAATGTTAGCTAATAATCCTGGATCCGCCACCGAAGGGTCTTACATACGCCTCCGAAATCCTGTCAGGGATAATTCTCAGAATATCTGCCTCCAATTCCGCATCTATTGCATCCTTCCCCGGGTCCTTTTTCAACCTCATACTAAGATATCCCAGAATATCCTCCCTGGTGGGCTTTACGGCCGCTAGATCGGGATACCCGGGGAAATAGTTCCTCACTTCCTCCCTAATCATTGGCCTCCCAGTAATGAATAGCCGAATGTTTGGACAATCCCGGACAATGTGCTGTAAAGAACGCCAAAGGTCGGGCCGTTCTCCGACGGGAAACTCATCTAACGCATCGATGCAAATAAATCCCCGTCTCATATTTCGGATGGACGTGGCGAGCATAGCCTGGATTTCTGGGAGTCGGAGTGCACGACCGTCAACCTTTCTCTTCGCTCGGTCAAATGCCTCTTTTATCTCTTCCGGGATTGGTTCCACCCCTGCCACGACCTGCTTCAGGAGAGCTGCTAACACACCTGCCGCCGATTGGTCTTTATGGGCATAGAAGTCGCAGTAGACACAAGCCACAACTACATTGTCCCCATCAAAATCATCGCACAGTTGGTCTATCACAAGGGAGCTTTTGTTTCCTCACCCGAGTTAGTTTTGCGTGTTGCTGGTGTTTCAACAGAGCTATTTTTACATACCTCAGATATGTCTTCCCCACCCCAGGATCACCATAGTAGAATAATACCTGATTGACAGCCTGGTCCTCGCCTGTATGCCATTCCTGAAACTCATTCATTTGAAGAATCCAGTTTCCCACCCCTTCCATCCGGCGCTGACTCACAGCCTGGTGTCTTCCACGAGGCGCCATGGGGGACAACCACTCCAGAATCTGGCGCTTCTCGTCCGATACAGATATCTCACAGTTGTTCCACACATTCTTATAGCTATCCATCACATTTCCAACGTTTTGGTTTATAGTAATGGGCGACTTTTGGTATACTGCAGAACCCATCCTGCCCTGCCGATTGCTCTTCTTGTTCTTGCTATTGGCGGCGTGGTGATGGTGGTGCTGTTTGCAGATAGTAAGAGGGGGTATACTGTAGAGAGAGGTGAAATTTTTCAGGCAAGTCTCGGCGTAGGTCAAAGAACAAAAGTGAGAGCTTTTCGAGACACTGGGCTACTGGCACCGAAACGGGCTCTACTTGTAGTCTCTAGGATGAAGTTCCTTTTCTCTTAAGTTCCTTTTTTCTTACTAGGTGCGAAAAGAAAAAAACACATCCTAGCTAGCAGCCGTAGTACCGTACTGCACAGTGCTCAGGTACTGCGGCTTGTGCTAGTAGTCTTTTTCTTTATTCCTAAGTTATGACTAGCCCGGTTCTCCAGACAATAAGACACCGGTATTGCACTGGTACTCAAATACAGTACTGTACAGTACACCATTTCAACTAATCACCGCCAGCAGTACTCGAGGGGCACCTAAAGCCGAGCGCACCCCATATACGGTAACGACGGCTTTCCCCCATACTCGCACAAACCCTTTTTGCGGCTTTTTTGTTAGGGGGAAACAAGTCGGGCCCACCCCCGGAATAAGAAATAAATCCAAACATTTCCTGGGACAGCGCCAGACTTACCCTTGTATTCTAGTACAAGAATAAGGGTCGATCACTGGGTCAATCTTCTCACGACAGGGTATACATACTGCGCATTACACATGGCGATGTAAAATTCAGCCCGCTTGTGGCACAATGCAAGCTGATCCATGTAAGCCATCACAGCCTCAAGGTTCTCTTGCGTAATTGCCTAACGTTACAGAACAGACCGTTTTTCCATGCTCGACTACATTACTAGAGAAAAATTGGCCAAAGCCTCGGAATCTTTGTGATAATATATGATAGCAGTCCATTTTACTAGGGAATTCCGAGTACATGTACAGCCACCTCCGATTATCCCGTAGATCGACGGTCGGGATACCTTGCTGCTCCATAGCAACCCCCGAGAGAGAGTGGGAAATTCCTTCCTACCCAGCTGCCCAGGATCGCCCTCCGGATTTTAGCCGTTGGGGTGAGTGGGGTGCGGCTATGCTAAGCGAGAAATACGGTTGGCTAGCCGTAATCAGGGTGTCAGACGAAAATAGGCTTGGCCTCACGGGTCAAGAGAATTGCGAATGCGTTACGGTGTTGGTAAGAAATCTTAGAGATCTGAGCGCAGAGTAACCATTCAGCTGCCAGCATACAGTAGTATGAAAATCCATTCCTAAATTGAGTAGGACTACTCTGATGGCGGTGACCCCCGGCATGATAGAATGAGCATGAGAAAGCAATGTGCGCAGGGAGTGCAATACGGAGCAGTTGAGCGGTTGTTGTTAATGGGTCGGGGCAAGCCTGCCCGGTCGGGTGGGTACAGTACAGTAAAAACTCAAATAGGAGAAAAACGCGCTACGATAGGATGCTAGAATTACAGTTCCCAGCTGCGTGAGTGGAAAACTCCGCCAACGAGCAAACTTCTTGAATACCGGTAGCTTGCGCTTGACGGTCAACCCGTTCGGATACCATCGACCGCGAAATACCGACCGGGATAGCATCGAAAAAGTGACATCTTTACAGGTCAACCCATATTGCAACCAACAAAGTCTCTACACGCTCTGTCCAGCATATCTTTTTATCCCTTAAACAGTGCAAAGAAATTGGGGGAAATAACAGAGAAAATAAAAAATTATTTTAACTCTAGCAGTATTTTTCTAGAATTTCCTTACAATTTCCTAGAGATTTTATAGGGATTCTTAGCTTAAAAAACTATCCCGCAGAAAGTCACTCTAGGGGTGAAATAAATGTAAGACATTGACTGCGTTTACTCATCCTTTTTCACTTCATTTGTTAACTTTTCTTCACTGTTTAATGGTAGCGGAAGAGAGTGATGGTTCGATGCAATGGCTTCACGTTTTCGATGGTAGATTTCCTTGCCGATGGTATCCGAAATCGTTGACCGCCAAGCGCAGGATATTCTAAAGGTTTGCTCATCCGCGGAGTTCCCCCTTGCGCAGCTGGGAATGGCAATTCCAACATCCTAGCACATTTTTCTTCTATTCCGGTGCTTAGAGTAGAAGATTGAGTAAAAAATCGCCCGTCTAAGCAAATCAAGGGTTCGAACTAGAGGGAGAAACAGTAGTGCCAGCATAGTGTAGGGAGAGAATAAATTGATACCTTCTCTCTCGCGGTATTCCTCTGATAAAAAACCACACTACAGTACGGTTGTGGTTCCCATGAGAGAGCTTGCGTGGTTTAGAGCGCAATTGCGTCCTGAGATTGATTCTTGCTCTATTACTCGTCTTACTGAGGGTTCCCGCCCCGCGGTAAATACCGTGTCAGTGAGGCGAAGCGCCAGGCGCAGGTATACCACACCACATTACAGTGCATGGTCCCGTAAGAGAATGAACACTTAATTAACGTTAACTTGCCAAATAATATTACACCCCTGTCCTCTAGGGTTACCTAACTCTATTTTATATTTTTTGAAGCCTTTTCCATTCCAGCCCCTCTACGAGCATGTGACAATTTCCAGTCTGCCTAACCAAGACAAGACTACAGCCACTAAACCTTGCATTGCCGCGAAAACCCCCTGAACTCACAGATCCCTGACCCCGCGCGCTTCATGCGATTGCAATGCATACCCGCTGCCCAAAGGTTCTTCCATTCACCCCCTACCCTTCCCCATCTCCCTTCGAACACTTCTTATCATCTCCTCAACGCGCCGCCCCTTCTCATCATTCATGTCACCCGGCCTAAACATACAAGCACACGTGCGCTACCATAAAGCTGTAATAAACAAATAATATATTCTGTAGTTCAGAATTCCCTACTTTGGAAAAGGGGCTGAAAACACGGCAAAAAAAAAAGAGCTGCTCAGCCGCTCTGAGGGACAGACAAAAGGGAAGAAAATCTTGAGACCTTACCAGAGGAGTCAGGTCCAACGACATAACTTCGCACATTTTTCGTTCATTACAGTTTCCATGGCAGTAGAATCCCGCTCTAAAAATTAGGCTATGTTCGGTCAATGTTACAAAGAAGCCCTTCAGTGATCGAACCCGGGGGGTTAGAAGGGGGAGGGATTGAATAGGGGTTTCTGAAAAATGGGGATAGAAGGGGGGGTTCTTTAAAGACTTAGTAAGCAAAAAAACCAGGAAATATTCATTCTTCAGAAGCCGGGAGAGGATTAAATTATCAAGAATTGTCTGCTTTGTCATAAATCCTAGTTTACCGACTTCTTTTACCACACTTTGCTGTGTTTCTTTACTTTTAACTATCATAGCTTCAAATGTCATTATTCACTGTTTTATTAGAAGGGGTTCTATCTTATAACCCCCCGGTTCGAAAAAGCGCGTTCCAGCCCTTCGATCATTTTTTGATCCAACCCCCCCTTCGTTGCAACATTGTGTTCGGTAGAGATTAACTTGGGGCTAGGTTCGTTACGGGGCTTCCGGGGTCCAGGAAACGACGGGCACGCGGCCTGACCCCCCCGCCCCGTAACGAACGCTACTTGGGGTCTTTATTCTTATTATGTCGGCGGAGGTGACCGACTATATATCACAAAATTAGGCCATGATCGGTAGAGAGTATATTGGGGTCCTTATTGTTTCTATCTCGCCGGAGGTGTCCTAAATTATATATACACAAACTCAACCCTAAAGTAAAACTCTTCATCTAGAATATTGCCCCTAGTCTCTCCTTTTCTCGTTCCTCCTTTCCATCCTCGCAAAGCCATCGAACATTCCCGAAACTCATATTCTCTGATTCCCCTTTTACTTCATTTCCTCCTCTTACACAGATTTCCTCATCATCCATGATCAGTTACTGTCCTTATACTGTCTTCTGTTTCCTAACCATCATAGTGCGATATCGTTGTGTGCTAATACCTAGCAAACCTTACCCTTTAACTTCCGGTAGTCCCTAGTGCCAATTCCTGAAATATCCCAAACATTTATTTTTCCTCTAACTCCTGAACCAAACATACCGTCACTCTTTTGATACCATACTTCTCTACTGTGTAACAGTCATCAAACCGAGTTCCTCTCAGCCACATCCCATCAGTGATCCAATTCCAATCGTACCCCTTTGTCCCAGATGATCAAGATCAGGAGCTGACCGTCCGGGACAGTGAAACATCCGGGAGAGTGAAATTGTTAATAAAAATGATGTTGGAAAAAATTGAAAAGTGAGTGATAATTGTGTAAATATATCTTCCAGCTATTCCATATAAAGTTTAGATGAGGGCTAGAGTGGAACATAAGAGGCCAGAGAGATGAGTCAATGGAGAGAATTTAAGAAACCTCCCAATCCTGAACCTGATTAGAAGTATTTTATCTCGGGCAATCAGGTCAGATTATCCGCTCAAGGCCCGCCCGATGCCACCAGCGGGACTTGCGTGCAGAAGCAAAAAGCTGAAAACGCCATAGAACTTTGGCCCGACGCCGCTGCAGATATGAGTTTTGTTACCTACTCTGTATACCACATGTGGTATCAATAGTGCAATTGTGCAGCTGTGATGTGATCGTTAAGGCTAGGATTAATAGAATCAGGGACACTGAATATACTTTCTATTTGAACAGGGTTAGATGTATCTAAACCTTCATCCGGTCCGGAAACCCTCAAAATCCGCGAAAGTGAGGTGTATTTCTTGTAGCTCGCACAACCCTTGAAAAATTGTCCGGCACAACGAATAATCCGGGAGAGTGAGGTCAGGGACAACAGGTCAAAACTGTATTCAGGATCCCCAAACACTACTTGTGTTGGAAATAGTGCTACTCGCCATATTCTCCTAATACTTCCTTTGTTGTTTAGCTACCTTCCGGGAGTACGCTTGTTTGTGGCTTTGGATATGTGTTGAGGAACCGGGCATATGGCTCCGGCTTCGGGCATAGGTTTGGTATTAGATATATCCCTTGAGGATCAGGGCATATGCTTGTCTTTGGATGTGCGCTGAGGATCAGGGCATGGGTTTGTCTCCGGAGACTCGCTTTGGCTTCGGGTATACGGTTTGGCTTTAGGCGTTCGGTATGGCCTCGGACGTTCGGGAAAGCATTGAGAATGCAGGAATGCGATAATTGTTTTGGGATCGTACAGCTTTCGGGAAAGCTGGGGGAAAAGCGGAAATACTGTAAGGTCAGTGTCAAAGAGCTGGAGGCCGGAGGCTGCAGTGGAGTGTTTGTTTCTTTTATTAGCCCGGGAGTTCTCACAGTGGAAGGTGAAACTCACATGGATATGATGTCTTTGATGTTGATATATACTCCTGTCTCTGCCAGTTAGTTAGATAGAGCATTGAGCATTGTCGTTGAGCGTGAACCTGTGGTTGTTAGTGAGAATATTTTTTCCCGCACTTGAGTGCGCGATCGTTTTCGTTATGAGTTGCTTAGCATTCCTTTCGCTTCACCGCCCGTCACTCGTCTTGCAATCGTATCGACTCCGTTGAAATTTAATACGTGACAAAATACGAAAGACAACAGAAAAAATACTCGTGCACGCAGTGATTGCCACTGATTTTTAACATAATCTAACACTAATATCTCCAGAGATTATAGTAGCGAAGTACATACAGTATGTCGGTGATCGCAGTGATTTAACAGAGATTAGGTTAGTGGGCAGAGTAGGGAGATGGCAACGGATAATTCCAGGGGATCGATATGTGTCCAAACCACCGGCGAATCTACAATATAGACTATATCGCTATTGCCAATTTATAGTGCATACTCAGGTACAAAGTGACTCGATCATGACATAGGACAGCTAGCAACTTTCAATTAATTGGAAATACATACAAAAAACATCCCCAATAGCCCCAACAAAATGCCCATAACATAGCTCCCACAGCATCTAAACACACTTCTTATCTCTAGATATAAATATAAAAAAAAAACTAATAAAAAAAAAGGAAACTAATAAAAAAACCAAAACATCGTAACCGCTCTTTACACCTTAGTCATATAATAGATCCCCCCTGTAGGTTTGCTCTTTGATATACATATAGGCATCATGCAGGGCAAAGAAAAAGAAGGGGATGAAAGAAAAACCAGTATCATATGTGGAAACTTAAGTATCTTACTCTGATAAGCACTCCCATACTGATACAAGAAGAGAAAAAGTAAACAAAAATATTGGACAAGAGAAAGCCTTGTGAAGGATGGAAATGCTCTCGCACGTGCATCTCCATTCGAATCCGAAGGAATGTGAGTTCTGACCTTGGTTGCATACCTCATAAAGAGACAGGGGCTGTGATGCTGAAGGGTAGAAACTGGTTTTGAAGGGGAGGGTGTGGATATTGTTCCACGGAAATGAGAGGGATGTGGGCCAATGAAGCGGGTATATATGCTAATGTGGCAATGATGTATTAAAGTCTGGCCTAGTCACGGGAGAGGACAGGAGGCATTCTCGAAGATGTTTTGATGGAGTGAAATGCTGTGTTTGCTGGGATGAAGAAGTTGGCGGATCGGCAGAATAAAACGCTGCCTTGGCTTTGAGGACGTGATGATGCGAGAGTTTGGGATAGTGTCGGATATGAGGATGGGCGCGAGAAAAGGTGCTGAAGGGTGTAAGTTATCTTATGGTGACTCGGGGAGACTTTGGGGAGGGAAAGAGAGGAATGACTGCCGTGATCTCTTGTCTTGTGTCTGAACTAATGCCGCCTACTTCTGATACCGGACCTGATTCCACTTCTTGAGAACGCAGCACGGACAGAGTTTTTGCTCTCACGCTATTCGGTTGTAATTAGCGACCAAAGAGTCTTAGTTCTAATAATGCTGCTACCCCACTAATATGCTTAAACCTCGCAGCAGGAGAATGGTGAGGCATTTACTCGACTGGTGGGGATTGATACCCCTCTCGCTCCAAAAGTAGTCTCACAATACGCTCATATCCAGATTCGGAAGCGTATGATAGGGGTGTCCGGCCGCTCAGATCCGGCCAGCTGGGATTGGCACCTCCCCGTTTCAAGAGTAGTTCCACAACCCTCTCATGTCCATATCTGGCAGCATATGATAGTGGTGTCCGGCCATCCTTATCCCGCGAATCGGGATTTACATCCCCTCGCCCTAAGAGAATTTTCACAGCCACTGTGTGCCCATATCGGGCAGCACGTGACAATGGTGTCCTGCCATGTACATCTATTTGATCGGGGTTGACATCCCTACGCTGCAGGAGGACATCCATAACCTCCGCACATCCTGTCGCAGCAGCAATCGAAAGTGGAGTCGAGCCACTAGGATCCGATGAATTGGGATTGATACCGCCTCTCTCCAAGAGCACCTTGACAACCCCCGCATGTCTAGATTGGGCAGCACATAATATAAGTGTCTTACCATCTTTATCCGGTAACTTGGGGTCGAGCTTCCCCTGCCATAAGAATATATTCACCACCCCCACATGTCCAGATACGGCAGCAAAGAATAGCGGTGTCCATCCCATGCCATTGGACCTAGCGGGATCAACATCTTTTCGCTCGAGGAGTATGTTCACAATTCCTCCACATCCATATTCGGCAGCATATGATAGTGGCGTCCGGTCATTCTTATCTCGCCCATCGGGACTGACATCCCTGCGCTCTAAGAGCATTTTCACAACGCCCACATGTCCATTTTGGGCAGCACATGACAACGGTGTCCGGCCATTTACATCCAGGGTATTAGGATTGAGATCATTACGCTGCAGGAGTACCTCCACAACGCCCTCGAATCCTGCCGTGGCAGCAATTGATAGAGGTGTCCCGCCACTAGGGTCCGGCGAATTGGGATCGACATCGCCTCGCTGTAGGAGAATTTTCACAACGCCCACATGTCCATTTCGGGAAGCACATATCAATGGTGTCCGGCCATCCACATCTAAGGTATTGGGATTGACATCCCCACGCTGCAGGAGTACCTCCACAACGTCCCTGAATCCTGCCGTGGCAGCAATTGATAGAGGTGTTCCGCCACTAGGGTCCGGCGAATTGGGATCGACATCGCCTCGCTCTAGGATAATTTCCACAACGCCCACATATCTATTTCGGGAAGCACATATCAATGGTGTCCGGCCATCCACATCCAAGGTATTGGGATTGACATCCCCACGCTGCAGGAGTACCTCCACAACACCCCAGAATCCTGCCGTGGCAGCAATTGATAGTGGTGTCCCGCCACTAGGGTCCGGCGAATTGGGATCGACATCGCCTCGCTGTAGGAGAATTTTCACAACGCTCACATGTCTATTTCGGGAAGCACATAGCAATGGTGTCCGGCCATTCCCATCCAACATATTGGGATTGACATCCCCTCTTTGCAGGAGGACCTTCACAACCTCCTCGAGTCCTGCCGTGGCAGCAATTAATAGTGGTGTCCTGCCACTAGGATCCGGTGAATTGGGGTTGACATTGCCTCTCTCCAAGAGCATCTTGACAACCCCCGCATGTCCAGATTGGGCAGCACATGAGAGAAGTGTCTTACCATATTGATCTGGTAAATTGGGGTCAAGCTCTCCTCTCTCCAAGAATAGCTTCACAATGCCCACATGTCCAGATGCGGCAGCAAAGAATAGTGATGTCCATCCGTTGCCATCGGACGTAGCGAGATCAATATCGCTTCGCTCGAGGAGTGTGCTCACAATTCCTTCACGTCCATATTCGGCAGCATATGATAATGGTGTCCGGCCATCCTTATCCCGCCAATCGGGATTGACATCCCCGCTCTCTAGGAGAATTTTCACAACGCCCGCGTGCCCATATTGGGCAGCACATGATAGAAGTGTCTTGCCATGTTTATCCGGTAAATTGGGATCAAGCTCTCCTCGCTCCAAGAATAGCTTCACAACGCCCACATGTCCAGATGCGGTGGCAAAGAATAGTGATGTCCATCCGTTGCCATCGGACGTAGCGAGATCAATATCGCTTCGCTCGAGGAGTATCTTCACAATTCCTTCATGTCCAGACCCAGCAGCGTATGATAGTGGTGTCCGGTTGGTTCCATCCAACATATCCGGATTAACATCCTCTCGCCCCAAGAGTATCTTTACAGCTTCCTCATCTCCTGATTGGGCAGCGTACGATAGTAGTGTCCGGCCATATTTATCGGAAATATCGGGATTAACCTCCCCTCGCTTCAAGAGCAGCTTCACTACACCCTCACGTCTGCACTCAGCAGCACATCGGAGCGGTGTCCAGCCACGTTCATCCTGCGAATTCGGATTGACATTGCCTCGCTCCAGGAGGATCCACACAACACCCTCACATCCAGATGCCGCAGCATAGGATAGTGGTGTCCGGCCCCCTATATCCTCTGAATCGGGATTGACATGTCGTCGCTCCAGGAGCACCTTCACAACGCCCTCACATCCGGATTCGGCAGCATGTGATAGTGGTGTCCGGCTATCTTTATCTAACGAATCGGGATTGACGTCCCCTCGCTCAAGGAGTACTTTCACAATACCCTCATGTCCAAATCCCGCAGCGAACGATAGTGGTGTCCGGCCAGCTCCATCCAACGAAAGGGGGTTGACATCCCATCGCCCAAGGAGCCCATTTACAAAGTCTTCCCGTGTAGATTTGGCAGCAGCAGATGATCGTGTCCGGCCAGGAATAGCTGACGATTCGGGATTGACGTCGCCTCGTGCCAGGAGTGCCATCACCACGCCCTCGTGTCCGGAGGCAGCAGCATATGACAGCGGTGTCCTTCTATACCTATCTACTGAGTCGGGTTTGACATTCCCGCGCCCAAGGAGTATCATCAGCACGCCCTCATGTCCAGCTCCAGCAGCATATGATAGTGGTGTTCTGCCATAACCATCGCGGGAATCGGGGTTTACACCCCCTCGCCGTAGGAGTAGTTTCACAATGTCATCATGTCCAGACTTGGCAGCATATGTGAGCGGTGTTAGGCCCTGGTTGTCTGGTAATGTTGGGTCAACGCCTGGCTGTTCAAGAAGCAGCATTGCGAGCGCGCAATTCCCGTATTTGGCGGCCCACATTAGTGGAGTCGCACCATTGGAATCGCGCCCATTTAGGTCCCATCTTGCCCTTCTCACCATGCTGATAGCGATTTTGGTGATCCCCATGTATGCGATGCAGTGTAGTCCAGTAAATCCACTAGGATCAGGATGACTACCAAGGCTACGATCCCACCAGGACATGAAATCTACACTCTCCTCACGCAGGAGAATACCCGCAGATATATGCTCCGCATCTCGGTCAAGAACTTGTAATGCAAGGCGCTTCACATCTTTCGTCATCCCCTTTCCGGCATGGAATCCCCAGTAACATGAGGCATAGTGGAGAAAAGGCATTGTTGATGGGATAGCCTTAAGGGTAGCTGAAAGCTTGAAGATGGACTGGAAATTTAAATAGGTAAGGCATATTTCAGCTATCATCGAGTGGGGTGTGATGAACAGATTACGCTGTGCTTCAAGATGCTCTTGAAGGGTGAAATGCACAAGACGTACTATTGATCCCGGCTCATCAATTGAGACAAGTCCTAACGCGCAGCTCATCAAGGTCCGAGCTGTTGGGACATTCTCGACGTCGAGATCCATGGTTCCTGCTTCCACTCCCAAAGCGTGGCAGAGCTCTTCCGCCTTTAACGGCCGTTTAGAACATGAAACCCACATCAGCACCCTCATCCCTATCTCCGCCCTATCGCCTCCCTGCTCTCTTATGCGATCCAATGTTGCCCTGTATGCATCATATAAACCAAAGCCGCTTGTCATTTTAAGAAGGGTTTGTCTTCTCTGGCATTTTGTCACACGCGCGAGAACAGCATCCATAACCAGAGAGATTAGGAGGAATCTAGATATCCGTGTTAGCCAGCAACCTTTGATTGATAATGTACCGATTTTACGTACTTCTCCGAGATCTTGTCCGGAATAATTCTGAGAATATCCGCCTCCAATTTCGTATCCATCGCATCGGGCTCCGGATCCCTCTTCAACCTCATAGCGAGATACACCTGAATATCCTGTTCGGTGGGTTTTATGGCAGGTAGGTCCGGATGTCCGGGGAAATACTTTTTAATTTCCTCTCGAATGTGCGGCCTCCCGGTTATGAATAGTCGAATGTTTGGACACTGTTGAATGATCTGCTGCAAAGAGTCCCAAAGCTCCGGTCGGTGTTTTGTGGGAAACTCATCTAAAGCGTCAATGCAGAAAAAAGCCCGCCGCAATGATGAGAGAGACTTGACGAGCATAGCCAGGATTTCTGAGAGCCGAAGCGGCCGACCATCAACCTCCCTCTTTGCTCGATCAAAGGCCTCCTTTATCGCTTCCGGGATCGGTTCCACTGCGGCTACAAGTTGCCTCAAGAGAGCTGCTAACACCCCAGTCGCGGATTGCTCCTTGTGAGCATGGAAGTCACAGTAGATACAAGCCACGGCAACATTTCCCAGGTCAAATGAATCGCATAGTGTATCGATTACAAGAGAGCTAGTGTTTATGCAGTTTAGTCTCACACACCATTTCAACAGAGCTACTGTACACACCTCAGATATGTCTTCCCGACCCCTGGATCTCCGTAGCAGAATAGCACCGGATTAACAGCCGGATCCTCGCTCGTATGCCATTTCTCAAACTCGTTCGTCCGAAGAAGCCAGCTTCCCACTCCATCCATCCGACTCTCACGTACAGCCTGGTGCCTTTCTCGTGGTGTCATGGGGGACAGCCACTCCAGAATCTGGCGCTTCTCGTCCGACACCGATATCTCGCAGTTATTCCATACATTCTGATAACTATCCGTCACATTACCAACGTTCCGGTTTATGGTAATAGCGGGAATCCGAGATGCTGCAGAACCCATCTTGTCTCACTTATCGTTCCTCCTGTTATTTTTCGTGATGGTGGTTTTGCTCGCGGATCGGAGGAGAGTGAAAGAAACCTTTTTGGGCGGCCACGGGGGGGAAGGTGGAGAAAGTGGGGATACAAGGTTTCCCAAATTCCCCGCGCAGTTGAGAACCGGCATTGCATTCAGGTCAGCTAACCGAACTTGCTTTTTCCTTGATGCGCCCCGTTCCCCATGAGTAAAGCCCAGCCAGAGCCCTCAGCTTGAGTGCCTACGGTACTCAGGTAGGCTGTGCACGGAAGGCTGTCGGGCTTATTCTGCGTGGTTTTTATAAAACGAACTGCTATTGCATGTTGTTGGAAGAATCGCAATTAAGTTCCCTACATACAGTCAAAAATCTATCAGAGCCTCAGGATTTTGGTGGGATCCAATCGTAGTTCTTTTCACAAAAGTTATTACACTACAAACAGCCCATTTTCTTTGAGGGAAAAAGTCTTTTTAACTCTCTGCAGAGTGGGTGGAGCAGACACCATTCTCGGTGGTTGAGAAGGTCCTATGATAGAACAAAACAGAGGAAGTTAGAAGCTGTTTTTTTTTTCTTTTTCTTTTATTTCAAAAAAAAACTTTTTCCATTTCGCCCACCGGTTACGTATTTAAGCGATTGCACCTTAGCATAAATAACCGAACATCTGGCCTCGCCACATTCCGAAGGGCCATATCGCAACCGCTGGCCCTCACCTCACTCTCCCACCTCGCCTATCTTTACCACGACAAAAGAATATTATTCAGGTGCTGTAGATGGTCTAACGCTAATTAGGATTCCATACTTATTTTGTTTTTAAATATCTTTTAGTTCCAGCTTAGGCTTATACCTTAAGGGTAAGAGATCCATGCCAATCCAGGCTTTGTTGAGAAAGCACAGAGAAGGCCCCGCATCGCGATATTCGGTTATTTATGCAAACATGCAATACTAAATTTACAAAGCGTCCAGGCTATCATAAAAACGGAAGCCTTTCATATCGCTCGCCCCACTCTTCAGCCCCGGTTTCCCCTTTCCCAACTCCAATTGCCGCCGAAAAAAAGCTGCCGCCTCCTCCTCAAACTCGCTCTCCATATCCACACCCTCCTCCCCCGTTTCTGTCCCAACCTCCTTCCTACACGACTTCCTACCCTTCCCTACAAACCGGCCTTCTTCCTCTTACCCTCCACCACCTTCCCCTCAACCACACCACCACCGCCACTTCCCTTGCCCAAGCCCAACCCACTAGCCACATCGTGCAACCGAGCCTCCAACGGCAACAATACCTTCCCTCAACCCCTTCTCCCGGCTCTCGACCATCCTCGCCAGATCTCCCAATTGGGATTCTAGCTCTTTCATCCTCCCACGCTAATCCTCCTGCCAGTTAGACAGACTACCCTTGATACCGGTAAAGTGCTTGGCGATTTGAAAGGTTTCCCGACGCTTTTATTTATTATTATTAGCTTCCATCTTGTCACCGGAGCGTCAGGAGATTTTTAAAATCGCCAAGCGCTGAAGTACAATCCGATTATGAGACCACCAAATTATCTTCTCACTAAGATTGAAAATGTTCTGACGATCAAAGCAAGAGGCCGCCCTCACCACCCCTCCTCTCATACCAGTCGATGCCAACTATTCACTATCTCCATTCCCCAATATGTCATGGCTTTCAACTGACGGAGGAAAAAAAGCGACAGTCCTCCGGACTCCCTCCTTGTGGTATAATACCTTATATAGTAACAATAGAGCAACTCCGGCGCTACCACCACCTAGATTCTAGTATTAAAAGGTAAATTTCATAGGCTAAACCCCGCCACCACCACAGCACTACTGTACAATGCGGGAACAGTCTTTATAGCCTCACTCGTCAATTTATGTAGTTGTATCCGTTGGTCGGCTAACACCTATATACTGACTACCGTATTTACTCGAATACAAGAGAATTACGCTAGACTTGAGGTGAGGTTGTCCGGTGGAAAAACGGAATAGCCTTAGCCTTCTTATAGCCTTAGTGTGGTCTTGGTGGGGAAAGATCACATCCTAGCGCCATTCTCTTATATTCGAGTAAATACGGTTTCAAACGGCAATTACCCGTTTGCTCTTACTCCGGCGCAAAATATTTTATGATGCTCTGCCTAGCCTGTGCTAATAAACGTATAAATAAATTTTTTATTTGAATCCCAACACAACACTATCTATCATGTTCGCAAGAGCGCTAGGTTTCCCAAGCTTCAACTCTATTTGCCCCATTCTTCCATGTTTTTTTTTATTATTTCTTTGCAAAAGCCCGTGTCACGATTTGTATGATTTTGGTTGTAGAATAGGTTAAGGTTCCAAGGTATCATAGTTCGGGTATTCTTGGCTGGGGGACACGGGCCGCCAGGCACGACAGTGTGCTGTTGGAGCACAGCACAGTAGTGTAGAGTGCCATAACTTATTTTTCGGCAGAAGTACAGTACGTCAGCCATACAAAACTAAAATAATATAATCCTAAATTTATTCAAAATCAACTTCAGCCTCTCTCATATACTATCACACTCTCCTCACCCACACCCACACCCAATCCCAATCTTGTGCGCCCCCCCTCCCCTCTTCCTCACCAGTGTTCCCAGCTGTCCGGGAGCGCGGCGGGCACCCCCCGGGGGGCTTCCAAGATACTTGGACGGGACACGGGACTGGTATCTGTAGTCCGTCCTGGGCGGTCAAAGTGCAGGACGGCTGGCCCTACAGGGTAAGACATGTTAGTTTAGGGCAGGGGGGTGGACGGCGGGGGACTGCAGGGGACTGCCGTGGATGGTGGGGGGCTGCGGGGGGTGGTGAGGGACGGTGGGCGGGGGTGGGTGGCGGTGGGGCACTGTGAGGACTGTGGCGGGCTGTTGGAGGTGGCACAAAAGAGGCCCGCACCTGTTAGAAATGATGCTGCTCGCCATGCTCTCATGATAGCTCCTTTATCGTTCGGGTAGCTTCTGGGAAAGAGCTTGTTTATCGCTTCGGGAATGCGCTTCGGATTCAGGCATCGGCTACGGCTTCCGGCGTGTATTTGTGGAAAGCTTCCCATGCCCGAATGCAGCCGCCGGAAGCGACACGAAGCGGCTGTAAGAAAAGCCGGAAATAAAGCGAGGGGGCTGTAAAAGGGGTCCACACCTGAAGGGAACATATGCGGATGGTGTGAGCAGTGGTGTTTGTTTTTCTTTTGTTAGCCCGGGAGTCATGATTGGGGAACCGGAGACTCACATGAGTTGCATCGTTGTGAATGTTTTGGCGTTTTTGTTTCGTTTCTTGCTGTCGCCGTCGATCCACCTTTAATAGAACCGAAGTACAAAGTAATGGGACTGGTCAATCAAAGAAAGAGAAGAAGAGTTTCTCTTGATTGCTCTTCTGTGTTGGGATGTGTGTGTGATACGTGTGTGAGGTGAGATGTTCGTTAATGACTAGTCGTACAAGAGAGAAGACTACTTAAAGGAAATCCCATGCCAAGCCCACTCCCGCACAACCAATGATAGACCT
>Ga0307509_10002591_pt1 | contig 29005 bp, 23 predicted proteins | sample 10_EM_MG_FD_202245 | JGI IMG/M metagenome (GOLD analysis project Ga0307509, IMG submission 202245) | Populus trichocarpa ectomycorrhiza microbial communities from riparian zone in the Pacific Northwest, United States - 10_EM | ecosystem: Host-associated > Plants > Roots > Unclassified | place...
CTTGCCCTTTAACTATTATCCCTCATTACCTTCGAGTTCTCTGAAGCCTCCCTTAGACCTAGCGCTTGCCGGTCAATCGCTAGCCCTCTATTGTACCTTTTCGTTAGACAGGAGTAAACCTGTTACAAACATCAAGTTTCTAGACTTCTGTATTATAAAAGATTATTCCCTATTGCTTGCCCCCGCATACCACACATCGCTTGCAGCCACTCAACGTTTCCATCTTTAGTCCGTACAAACACCACTATTAAAAGGAACTTACACGCCGCTTCGAAAGACATGAATATGGTGTTTCCAAGGAGAATTTCTACGAAATTCTCATGATAGCCCGCCGCGCATCATTTACTCCAAGCAACATCCAAAGTGGATTCAGAAACACCGGACTTATTCCCGTAAACAGGGACATTGTCATTTCCAAGATCCAAGCCTTGCCACACAGATCACCTATTCACAATCCAACAGAGACAAACACTAGCCATCCTGCTTCCAATTCCATAGACCCTGAACCGTTGAATACGTTCTCTGTTCAACAAATTGATAGCCTGGAGGTACCACAAAACAGACTTGAAATTGAGCGACAGGAACTAGTGGCCCTTGCATCATTGCCTAGAAACGATTCGACCAAGTGGGAACTTAAGAAAATCATTAGCAATCTAGCTGTTAGTGCAAATAGGGGACTCACTGAAGTTGAAGAAAAGGAACGCCAGATTTGAAACCTCAAACAACAGTTAGCCGAAATACAAAAGAAGAGAACAGGAAAGCGAACCCGAATACCAACCTCTGGAAAAGCGTGAATTGATCGGGAAGATATTGAGCGCTTTTTTGAATCGCAGTGGGCTGAGAAACGCAACGCTCTTCAGAAGAAATATGATTGAGCAACAAATTTAGTTACCCTTCGAAGTAAGAAGTTAGCAGAATGTACACAAAAGAGAAAAGAGACTGAAAGGTTAGAAGAGGAGGGGAAGTTACCAAAGCAGAGGAAAACAAGTACCACCCTTTTGGAGGAGGAAAGCCACCTTAGACACCAGATATTTGAAGCAAATCAGACAGTAGAGAAACTTGAGAGACACCTTCAAGATTTGGCATTTGATGGTCAAGGAAGAGAAAATTTGGTTGGAGGTTCAGAAGACAAGGCTGGAGGTGAGTTTGACGAAGAATTGGAAGACAATTTGGGGTAGGGAGCAGGGGCAGACCAAGTTCCTGCTCCCCAGGAGCAGTCTGTAAGACTGTCACTTAGTTTGTAGTTAGAACCTCTGAAGTAGATTGACTCCCCCGGAGGCGGTGGTGTGTGTGGTTGGTGTTAGGTTGGTGTGTTCAGAGTAGTCAAGGAGAGAGGGGGAAACAATTTAGTCCGCTCAGATTGTGCCAAGCCATGCCAAGCCATGCCGCGCCTCGCTGAGGGCCCGGGCGGTCTACTCGAGGTACTGTGCTTGTATTCATGAGGCAGAGCAGAGCACCTGTATTACTCGAGTACAGTAAATACTAGCAGTCCCCCCCTCAAGACCTTGAGGGTCCATCACTTAGGTTAGTATTTGGTCTATTCAGCTGTCACATTTGAATATTGATAGACAAACATAAATTTTATTGAAGTAAAAATTGAGAGATAATGCACAGGATAGCTCTATTTAAAAATAAACTCTCCACAGAATAAATATGATATAAATAGAATCTAGTTGAAAATTGAGTTTCCTAACTTAATATGTAAATATAGAATCACAATCCAACTCTAAAAATAATATATAATAATATATAGTAGCTGTCGACTATTTTGATACTTATATTATATTCTAACATCTATAACTCAACTAACTTGTATATTAGGTATAATAAGCAGCTCACATAAACCTCTTCCTGTTCAAGTAGAATTTATACAATACCTTTAAGCTGTCTCTTAATAACTCTCAAAAGCAGTGTTTAGTTACAATTATCTCACATTGACATGTTCTTTCTCTAATGTTATGTAACTATTCTCATATATCTATTCATAGTGGTATCTGGGAGCGTTATTTGGCTATCAACCCCAGTCTTTCCAGAATAGACCACTTGTGATTCAAGTAGGACCCTGACCACTCTCATATTTCTGGTCAGGAGACCCTCAAGGGTACTCTTCGACCATTATTATCATTTTTACTACTCTTCTATGTCTATTCACAGTGGTATCTCCTAGTGGTATTTAGTAGACATTATCTGCAGAGTTCATGTTGCGCTCTTTACCACTAAGTAGAATTTTGATAACCTTCTCATGCCTATTCTGAGAGCCATTCAAGAGTTCTATTTGATGGTTGTTTTCAGGCTTGCCAGTGTTGACGGTATCTCCTCTGAGAACTATTTTAACAACTCTCTCATCTATATTAAAAGCAGTAATGCAAAGTAGTCTTTTCCAGTTATTATCTGGCTTGGAGGGATTGACCTCTTCATCACTAATTAATATTTTCACTATTACTTCTATAATAATAGCATTCAAGATAAATCTTTAGCAGGTATTATCTAGCTAATTGGAATTGATCTCTGCATAACTCAGTAGTATATTCAGTATAGTTTTATATCTATTCCTATTAGCATCCTCAAGGATAGTTCAATAGTGAATACATGGCTTGTCAGGAATTGTCTTCATCTCTCAAAGCTCAATTTTGACTACACCCTAATATTCGTATACCACTACTACTAATCAGAGCGTACTGAAAACTTATTATCTCGCTTGTTGGAGTTAAACCTTTGATGTCTAGGTAATATTTTCAGACCTCTCATAAGTTTACACCTAGCAGCTAACAATAGCAGTCTTTATCTCTCATTATTTGACCTATTAGGATTGACATCCTGGCTTCTGAAATCTATTTTCAATAGTTGTGCAGGGCCAGAAAGCGCGGCTTGTGTGAATGGTGTTTGACCACAAGATTTGTAAGAACTGCAAAAATTGAACCTGATGCTATAATGCCAGAGTCTCTTTTGCTAATAAGATCTAGCTCTTTTTCCTTTTTAATTTGTCTTAAGCATAACCAGTGTTAGGCAATTCTAGCTGTCTGCTGTCATCTAAGAGAGGAAATTTTCATAGTCTTTACACTGCATTCAATTATTACAGTTCTTATTGTGATTGAGTTGCTAGAATTACTCACTTCACGTCCAAGTAGTATTTTCTTAACTACTGTATCGGTAGTTTGAGTTGTTTCCTCAAGGGTATTCCACTATTAATATCGAGTATGTTATGGATAGCCCAAGTAGCCAATAACAGTAGTATTTCAGTTGTACTCCTATAACCCATCAGTAAAAAAATATTTTCCCCCCTGTTCTCCTTGTCGATCCATATCATTGAGTTTTACGTTTTGTCTAATCGTGTGTGACCCCATGTAATCCTGAACATCCCTGTCATTATACTTCAAAAGAAGATACTAATCGTAATTTCTGTAAAATCTGAGCTATTGTTAGCACTCACTGACAGACCTTTTACATACTGAAGTACAGCAATATTCGTTCAAAATTTGCAACTTCGATATGTAAAAAGTCTATGAGTTGATAATAAAAATAGCTCATATTTTGCAGAAATTAAGATTAGTATCTGCTTTTGATATATAAGAAACAGGACTTTTAGTATTACAATTCACTGACACGGGATTACACAAAACGTAAAACTCAACTACAGGAGGCACAGGGGGAACCCTCTTTTTTTGCTGATACCCTATCTGGTCTATCTTATATACTATGCAAAAGTTGTGTTAGGTTGTTCTTATCCAGCTTTCGAGGGTTCAGCCCTTAACTGCTGGGTTGAATATCTACAGCTGCTGAATTTCTCTTCTACATGGCCTTTAATAGTAGTGTTCCGCTATGATTATCAGAGTTATCAGTGTTAACCTCATATTTTCCATGAAGTATTCTCACTACAACTGCACCTTCATAAAAAGCAGTATTCTAGAGGAATATTTGCCTAATATAATCAGGCTTGTAGAGATCTACCTCAATACAATCAAGTATTATTTTCATGGCTTCTTCATATTATTTCTTACTGGCATTGACTGGTGGTATTGAAGAGTTAATACATAGCTTGTTATAGTAACATCTTCCCTTTCAAGTCCTGTTTATAAGACTGCTTCAGGTCTATGAAGACTGGCTATTGAGCTAAATTAGATCACTTGTTAAGCTTAATTGCTTCATATCTAAGAATTATTCCCCACCCCTGTTTCATATTGATTCCGAGCTGTATCTGCCATCAGTATTGGACTATTCTATTTGGTTTGATAGGGTTGCTCTGTTCCAGTCCGAGTAGTATTTGCACTAAAGACTTGTATTAATTCAAAGTAGTAGTGCAAGTGGTATTCAACCATTAACCCTGCGCTTATCAGGATTCATCTCATCCTGTTTGAGCCGTATTTTCATTACCAATATCTGTTTGATCCAAGCAGCAGAAGAAAGCCATCTTAGACTATTATTGTGTAGCGTGCATGGCCCAACCTCCTTCGGCCAATGTAGTACACTCACCATGTCCATTGTGGCTAGTATGCTTGCTCAATACAGAGGCTCTCTGTTGAATTGCTTGTCAACTGAAGACTCCTGATTTTCCAGTGATTGTCTCCACATCTTGAGAATTGGTGTAAGTATGATGGTCATTTCTGTGAGAGGAATTTGTGTCGAGGGAAAGTATATCTAAAGTCTACTGGAAGAGCGTTGATGTGAGTTGTATACAGGGAAAGATTAGTATTAAGAAAAAGAAAAAGATAATTATGTAGTAACCAATACAAAGGAGAAACTTTGCATATTGGGCCTGGCATTTGGAGTGTCACATGTTATGATCACAAATACAGTGTGTGGTCCACCCCAGCACTAAGAGAGTATATCAGATGATCTTTAGTTTATCAGATGATCAGATCGGACATTTTGATAAGTTGTATAGTACATAATAGATCATAGGACAAGGGTGGGGTTAGGTCATAAGGTGATCGGAGGACTTGTCACGCCATTTTGACGACAGGGGCTGGGAAGACCTTGAAAATTGCGTGCCACCACTCTCAGACTTGGAGACATACAGTACGAGTAGATGGCTAAGGGGCCCCACAGAGACCAACCTCGGTATTCTTGAGTGGTATGATATCAGCGCAACTGTGGTTATGTGGCAAATATCGAAGGAATTCTCGTACGAATTCTCGTACGAATTCTCGTGGGAGTCTGGAAGGGTCTTGGCAACAATTTGCACTGAAATCAGAAGAGCCTCTAGCGTGCAAAAATGCAAAAAAACCCCGGGGACCTGACTACCAGATGCAACTCCAGCATCCTAGCATAAGGTCCCTTCGAAATTAGGTTCTTCCGGTACGGTATGTGGGTACTCCATCTGGGACACCTGTCCTGTTACTATAGCTACACCTCGGGTGTAGGTTTCGAGCCTTGATATGAAGAACCTACTTATAAAATGTTGGTTTTGGGGCGGTCAAGTTAGAGCGAACCAGATGGGAATACTCAAGGTGAAATGCCTAATGCGAATACCCTGGGTTAGTGTTCCGAATGGTTCTGGTTCGCCCGTCTTGGCGGTACTGTAACACGGGACGGACTACCGGTATGGGCCATGGTCCCTGATTGTCTGGGTGAGAGGACGCCCTATGCTCAAACGCCGAAGAGACCGATGGACTGTGTCCCCCGCCGTCCCGTACGTACTATAGCAAACTCTGGCAATTATCCTCAGTCCTTTATGCTCCTCCTCCTACACTGCCTTTATGTCATGCCACTAAAACATGCTTCTCGTGGTGGTACACCACCCCAGTTACCCATCGCTCATAAGCCCATTTAACATGAGTACGGTATCTTTTATATCGATGGGCGTTTCACTATCCTAGAGAGTTGGTAATATAGCTATCAGCCCGGTAGTGCTCACTTGAATTGTAGGATGAGCCTAAATTTGTTATTGATAGGGGCAGCATATCAAACTCCAAGATTCATTCTCGAAGGAGGGCATAAGTTATCCACAAACCAGATCTCGAGATCCCTAACGTTACACGGGTGATCCATTTCCTTTGTTTGCCCAGATTCGGAGAAGAGATAGGCAGACTCAAAGGCGATATTAAGAAACATCACTCATCCCGTCCCCCGCAGTCCCTCTTGCAGTTGCCCACACTTGTAGGCAGCAGCACGGGTATGCACTCGTGGGACATGGAAGTGTTGAAAGTTTTTTCTCGTATAAAATTTCATTCCTTCCTCCTTGGCTTTCCTTCTATTTCCTTTCCTTACTTTTCTTAAGCTCTCTCACACCTCCTTATAATAAACAGCTAAACATCCCAAATACATCAGCCCTACCAATACTGATCTGATTTAGGACCTATTCGCATTCGACCCCTCTGGACCTACTGATGCTGAGGGATGATTGGTGGTGGCAACTACTGCTTGCTCGGATAACTTTTTTTGGAGCTGGGCACCACGAGTTCTCTCAGTCTTAAGCTGATCCATGACAGCAGCAATTTCTTCGTCTATATTCGTTCCGTCTTCAATCGATGCCTCGGGCAAGGTGGGGGGGCCGCTCTTGATACGGATGTGGAGAGTTCTAGGGAGGGCGGCGCCGGAGCCGCCCACAGGCGTGGCGGCGGGAGAACACTATTCCGCCAGGAGCCCTGAATAGTGTAATAGCCGGAGGTTGGTAAGCAGGATACTTTGAAACTTGACAATTCCATGAACAAACCTGCAAGGGATGGCATAATGATATTTTTTTTGAAAAACGTATTTTAGAGCGAGGAGAGGAGATGCAAGATATTGCGGAGGAGGATGATGTCTGGGAGAGTGAGGATGAGGAAAATGAAGACAACGAGATGGAAGCACCGAGGAACCTTCAAAAGGCGTTTGAAGCAGAGTTGGAAATTGCGATGGGGAAGGGCGAAGAGGAGGATATGGCGGTGGAAGGAGAAAAATAGGGAGGAGAAACGCAAGTTGAAGCAGAGGTAATGTTCTCGACAGTCCGGGGCCCCGGTGGGGCCCGGCGGGGTGACTGCCAGGAGCCCTGGACGGGACGGGACAGCAAAAGGCGGTCCGTTCTCGTCCGGGAAATCTCAGGACGGCCGTCATTGTTAAGGATGGCGGGCCCTACAATGTAAGACAAAAGTTGGCGTAGGGGAACGTGCGGGACGGTGGGGGACGGCGGGGGATGGTGGGGGACGGCAACTATGAGACATTTCCCACGGGAGACGGCGGGGTCCCTAGTCCTTGGTGGGTGGTAGGGCAAGTTTGGAAAAAGACCGGACGGGACGACACGACGTCGTCCACCGCGGTCCTCCTTTAGGACGGACGGGCTACCCCGTTGAGAACACTGCGGCCAATGAGACGGCTGTTCTCCCGTCGTTATCACACATCCCCAGGTTGACATCATCCCGTTGAGAACACTGCGGCCAAGGAGACGGCTGTTCTCCCGTCGCTATCACACATCCCAAGGCTGATATCATCCCGTTGAGAACACTAAGCAGAGGAAAACTTGGTGAGTAGGGCGGGAGGGGTGTAGGTGGGGATAAAGAGGAGGGAGGGAGAATTTAGGAAAGGGGAAATACAAGTGGACTTGGAGTAGTTCATATTCTGCACACTGATTTCCGTGTGTGTGACGCGTCAGTTGGCTGGAAGGGTGGCCTGGAACTGGTAGATCAGAAGGTGTTGAATGGTACCGTAAGAGAGTGAGTGGAACCGAGTGATATCACAAGGAACTAAGAGGATAGTGGTCACAAGGCAAGCAAGAAGCCTGCATTGCTTAAAGAACAATGTAAAAAGTGTGATACGAGATGGTTAGAAGAAAAGTAAAATAAAAGAAGGAAAGAAGGTGTTGAAGTACACTCGCGTTTGAAAAGTTTCCGTAACCACACTTGTACTTTTATGTATTTGTGGCTGATTATCTGCTGGCGCCAACATACTATTGACAGCCACAACTACATGAATGTACCAGTGTGGTTACGAGGACTTTTCAAACGCGAGTGTAGAAGAGGAGACAGGGGTGACGCAAGCGGTCACGAGGTGTCACTCATGAGCGCCGGAAGAGAGAATATCAGAGCACGACCATGACTACAACTTCCAACAGAAGGAAGGCATTGACGCAATACGCATTATGAACTGACATAAAGGGAGTCTACTAGAGACACTTAGTAGCGGTCTTCTTGACAAGAACCTGTTGGACATAAACGAAAATCAAAATTGTTTCACCATACAAGCGGCAATATCTACTGTTTTAACCCTACCCTTTCCGTTAGCAATCTGTGGAATAACTGTATGGTGGATGACAAGAAAGTCGGAAATTTTGGCCGGGCTATCTCCACTTGAACCCCAGAGACGGCACCACCGCGACATTCGAACCCGTAAGGTTGAAGAGGTGGGAGACTGGCTCTTGCAAAGTGAGGAATATCGGAATTGGTTTGGTGGTATACGTGGGGCTAAATGTGAGGGTCCAGCTTTATTTTGCTATAGGTTCGGGGGTGGGCAAGACCTACATTAGGTAAGAGAAAGAATACTTAAGGAAAGAAAGGCATTTATAATAGTTTACGATTTTAACTCGCTAGTGATAGATACATTATGCAAGCAGGCTGTGGGAGAAAACGCTACGGTTGCATGCCTCTACTTCTACTTCGCCACTCAGAATGAGCATTCCCCGGCTGCAATTATACTTGAGTAGGCTGGGAGCTGAAACAGGGTGTTGGTGGACTCAACGAGGTTCCGCAAACAATATTTAAAACTTTTCGAGAGAGGGTGGGTCATTGGTGGCTAGAGGCTAGCACTCGCGGAAATTGGGGCGTTCCTGCAGGATATATCCTCACCACGACGCACAGAAAAAAAATTTGGCTTCCTACCATATACTTCACCATTGCTGGGAAACGAGGAACACCACCACCACCACCTTGTTGGATTGCCTTTAAGGCGTGCGGTTAGGCAGGTGTGCGGATATGCAGATATGCGGGAATGATGCTAGGAGATATACTGTTAGAGGATATGTGGCTTTGTGGTTTGGGGCAATTAGGTACCTAGCAGCGGGGTTTTCACATTCTGCAAAACAAAAGTTCACAACTACCCAACTCTTCATAGATGGAAAGAGTGCTTAGAGCTTATTGGCCCAGACCCCAGTTTCTCTGTCTCCATCCTGGCCACTCGAAGGGTTAGGTCTCGATGGTGTTTCAGCTGGTAGGCAATCTCGGCACAGAGGCGTGCTTCCTCAGCATCGTAGTATTTCTTGTAAGCAATTTCCGCCTCACGGGCACGCTTCCAATACCAGCAACATCCCTTCGATTACGACGTTAGTGAGCCGTTGTCAAGGGCTAATTACTGTCGATAGGGGGCATAGAATTTGAGACTGATCCATTTCACTCTCAAAGAGATCCTTCCGCCCACCCCGCTGTCTTCAGTTCGCCCCACTCAGCAATGGCGGATGTTTGCTTGACATATCTGAATTCTTAATAGGTCGGAGCTCTTTCAGCTGGTTACTCGGCTGATCCGGTTTCGTTGGCTATGACGGGCCCTTTCCAAAATATTGTTCTTTATTCTCGGGAGTCCCAAGGGAACCCTCAGACCACCCAAGATCACTCGTCCTGGAGCTGCTTCAAGAATATAATGGCCACATATCGGCCCAACATCTTTTCAGGAAGGCTGGTATGCCCCGTTTCTTGGAATTGTTGAGATTGTACTCGCTTTGATCCACATGAGATATTACGATTCGAACGGGGAGGATTTTCGGGGGTATTCGCTGCTGACATGAGCCACCCGGAAGGGATATGAGGAAGTGGTGAAAATACTAAGACGAGAAGAGGTGACACTGATAAGCCAAACAATTATGGTCGAACACCGCTCTCGTATGCTGCTGAGTGTAGGTATCCAACTTTCGCTTCGGATGGACAAGAGGAAGTGGTGAAAATACTATTCGCGCGAGAAGAGGTCAACCCGACACGCCAGATAATGACCGAAAAATACCTCTGGTGGGGTGATGTCGCGCTGAGGAAATAAAGGCCCTGCTACAGCCTCACAAAGCCCCAATCCATGTCCGATTTGAGACTTAGGAGACACCACCTCACCGAAATCACCGCCATTCCTTCCCTTTCCCACACCATATTGTCCAGAGAACTTGTCCTCGCATATCTTCTTTTGTAGGCAATTGATATCCCAGGAGACGGGAATTTATATGTGATGGCACCTGGCTCCGACTCCGTGTCTCATTTGATCAAGTGGAAATTTATTAGTTTCTATATACAAGGTATCGCCGAGTATGTTCGGTGGGGTGATATAGTTTTATTATTGTGAGAAGGTTCAGTGTGCGAGTACAGCTTGCAGTTTTTCTCCTTCTTATTGTATTTCATTTTCTTCTAGCTGTATATTTTGGTTTGCGCTATTTCTTTCTTCTTCTTGTGAGTTGCTTCCCCCCCCCCCCCCTAGCTACTTCCCTACATGATAGATCAACCGTATATAGAGTGTTTTTTTAGATAGATGAAAAGTGGTGTACGATAGCATAAACATTATCTCGGCGGTTGCGAATAACTAAGTACCGGTACAGTACATTAGACTCAGCGGGGAACACCGATGGTATCATATCAATAGCAAGTTACCGAATTCTAGCACTACGGTAGTCAACGCCCACAATAAAAACTAGTGAACCAAACTCTAAGATCTGGATTCTGAACATCCATTATAGCCAGGCGTAACTATATATTCTCTCTGAGGTCTTCCCAGCTAGCATCTGCTCCCGCACCTGCTAGTAAATTTATGCCCAACCTTGAACTTTATCTCGGAATACTCGCCTCGCATCCCTGCGTTGTAGCCATGATACCTTGTTGACATCGGCTTTAGAAAAAGCATGATCCCATCTCTCCAACCCAAAGACGAAAGTATATATGTTAACCAAATTCCCTCACAACATTCCTTCAACCCTCAGGCCCTCACTCCCCTGACCTGACCCAGAACATCCTCAGAAACCAAAACTTGAAGCAGATATTCCCCTCTCCCACCGAGAGAATACAGAAACCAGCACAATCACTAGAGGGGCATACTCCTCACAATTCAACCATCAGTGATTTTCTCCCTTCCACCATCCACTCCACAATCCGGTTTCACGCTTGCTAATACTCGCCAGTGCTCCTGAAGTCACTTCCCATTCTCTCCCTGCTCCTAGCGCTCACCCACGCGGCAGCACTCGCCAATCCCTTCCCCGAGGCCGATACTAGCCTTCGCGCGAGGCGACCCTGTAATTATAACGACGGCTGCCTCTGCAACGACGGGTATACTCCCGGGCACTACTGCGGATCCTGCAACGCTGTCCGTTCATGCCAGCACGGGCAACCCTGCGAGGAGAATATGTACTATTGCAATAGGGACGGGACGTGCTGTAACTATGGGCCCCGACACAAATGCAAAACTGGCATAAGCCCCTGTGGTTAAAACAGTCGAGAAATTAATTGAGATCTGGCTGGGAGGAGGAGGAGGAGGCTTGTAGGCCTGCCTGCCAATAAGTGTTTTTGTGTTCCGGCTAGTACGGAGGGGGAGGGGGGGGGGAGGTTTTCATGCTCCTTTTCTTTTTTTTTTTTTTCAAAACTTTTTTTCTTCGGAGATTTTCCGCTGTGCTGTGCTAGGGGACTAATTTGGTTTGTGCGGAATCAATGCCTCGAGCTGGGGTTAGTCATGTGTTCTTACTCGTAGATCAGAATGATTTTCGCGCCTAAGCATATGATAGATGGATATAAATCTGTTGCCAAAACTAGTCGACACCGAATACGGCATTCTAAAAGTTACTAATCGGTGAAGCTAAAGCAGAAGTCCACACTTTTCTGCCATGCCACTCTATAAATTTACCTTCATTTCAGGAACTTTAGGTTGTCGGGATTCGTATTGAACCGAAACTGCAAGAGGTTAACATATTCAGTGACGTAATAGAGGGCAATATCAATAGTAGCAATCGCATCCCTCTCCAGTATCCCGGACGGCCAAATTTCACTTGCAGCACCCGGGACAACGAAGTTCCGTAACAACAGTACCGTAGGAGAGCAAGTTCGTATTATTTAATGGGGCGTAAAGATGGTTAACCCCTGCATGTGAGAAGCTTTATCCTAACTGATATTCATATGCAGTATCAATAGCTTTCGTGGCCAATTTAGTGGGCACAATTCTCGTATGCTCTTGGTCCTCTTCGGTGTGCAGTGGCACCAGCTATAAGAATGCCAGTCTTGTAGAATTTTTCGTTTATTATAACAAGGTTTGGAAATACCTTCTCGCAAGGGAACTTTGTATGAGAGCAGGGGAGTAAATTCTGAGAGGGGCTCATTCCTAATAACAAGGTTTACCATATAAAAGAGTTCTATGATACGTAGCGGTCCGGGGAGGGGGCCCGTTCCACTAGTTGAGAAATATTTAGCTCCAAGGAGCCCATCAGGAGGACCCACACGCCTAGAAATGGAACTGGAACAGGGGCTGTTGAGTGTTAAAGTGCGAGTGCACTGAAGAGATTCAAAGCTGGAAAGAAAAAGAAAAAGGCTGACTAACGGGTTTCTACTCGTACAGTATCATACTCGGAGATCCTCACCCCCGGAACAATTACTAGTACAACCCCAGAAGTGTGTTTTCTCACCAAACATTCTGCTATTAAGAAATGATCGCAACAACGCCGGCCGATCTGCGCGAATACTCGCTTTCTCCCACCGCAATCGAGTCGGCTTGTCCTCCGGCGATCAAGCGCTCGTAACCCCCCCCCGGCGCACGACGGCATTGCATCTTCACGACGGGCTGTACTCGAGTACATGTTGGCGAAACAAGTTAGAGGGAGTAGACGCAATCCATTCAAGTATCATACCGTAAGAACTAGAATAATTGAATCTCACGCTCGGACGTTAGAGCCGCCTCTGCTGGTAAAGTCTGGCCCTTTTTTTTTTTTTTTTTTCCTTCTATCGTAAGCTCGGGCTGAGGGGGTTAAGTTTTCGCTGTGCGCTCGCCCCGCCTATCCCGGAGAGGGAATTTCGGACGTCTTAGCGTGAGGCTTGATTATTCATGTTCTTGCGGTAGCAGTAGTAGTAGCAGTGATCTAGCCTCCTATTTCCTAGCACTGTGGCTTCAGGCATGCCCGCGAGCTCAGAAATGCTGATATACCCCGCCCCGTGGGGCTAGCAGATATGGAGGGAATGAAGTATCGGGTTAATACTGAACTATGAATGGCTTCGGCATACTTATACAGCGAAATCTTGGCCTTTTGTAGACTTTAACTTTAGTAGATATGATGCTTGTCAGGGGAGATTATTGATCCCTTGGAATCCAAGTAACTTATGACAAGGATCCTGTAGAGGTTATCATAATAACCCCTCGGCAAACACCCCTCATCAGAAAACAGATTTAGTCACCCCTAGATCCATTAGCCTCCCTAGATCCAAGCCACCCCATACCGCATAATCATAATAAAACACAAAAACATCTCATACAGTGCTCAAATAATTAAAATAATAAATATCAGGTAGATAACAAAAATAACCCAACCCCTAATATTACATTCCCCCCGTTTCCCCGTACAAGCCTAAATAATATCATCAAACCTAACCTTCATGGTCGTCGGGAACGGCCAGTATGCGCTCCAGTCCTCCTTCATGTAAACCTTGAAACCCCCAGGCTTAGGAATATGCTTGAGTTCTCCTTGCGGTCCCGGCGCCCTCCTCAGCCCCTTGAGCTTACCAAACTGCATGAGCATGGTGGTAAGACCGACAATATTCGCCGCCTTTCCAAGACACTCGTGCGGTCCATCGCCATACTGCATGTAACTGGCCTCCGGTCGATCGAGTTTGACCTCCAGCGGGTCGGGAAAGACCACCGGATCGCGGGAAGCGGTGACAAAGTTTACGAATACCATGTCGCCGCTTCGGAGTTCGAGGTCGCGTCCGTCGTCTTCGATCGTGATGTTATCCGGCTCGACGCGGCGATAGAGACCAAAAGTGCCGGCGAGACGGCCGCCTTCGAGAGCGTACTTCTTGATGGTTTCCCAGGCATCATCGGTGCCCAAGTGTGCTAAGCGTTGGATCTCGGTGAGGTGATGGGCATTCCTGTCTTCCAGGTAGAAGTCTAGGACCTGAGCGAATATCTGGCCCTGGTTGGGCGCCGAAGCTCCCGCTGTGGGAACAATGTAAGACCAGGTTACGTCGTATGGGGATTTTCCGCTCTCGAGGAGACGCTTGATCATCATCCATCCGTAAGATGTGAGGGGGGAGGACTTGTTGCGTCCGCGGACGTTGAGTGGATCCCAGATTCCTTGCAGCCATGACCAGTTCTTGATGGCTTTGACTTGCGCTTCAACGAGGCTACCGTATTGTCGGACGACCTTGAATCCGGCCTGGCGCAGCGGGAAAGACTTGCTCGAGTCGACATCAAAGAAGATGATTATGAACATGACACACAGAATCGTGTAGAGCTCTTGCTCAGTGTAGATTCCCTTTGGATGATCCTCGCTCTTCATCGGAAGATTAAAGATCGAGGCGGCAAACATTGTCTGGGCAATGTTTCCGATACTAAAGAAAATGTTAGACCACATCTCCATACAATTGTTGGTAGAGGGGACTTACTCTCTCACCGCATCGACTTGGTAAGCGTCACCGAGACTGTATGCCTTCTTTCGGATCAACTTCTGTGTAGCTTCCTCGTAAAATTTCCTAATCTGCTGCCTCCAATCCACATCCCCGAGGTACAACCGTTGTCTAACAAACTGCTTCTGTTCGGTATTGGATGGTTTGTCTCCGCTCAACATGAAATCCGCTCTCATGATATAGTCAAACCCAGCGCCCCAGGTGACCTTGAAGTTTTCGGCATCGCACAGAATCTGTTTCGTGGCGCTGTAGGACGAGATGGGAATGCGGAGGGGGGTGTTAACTGGTCTCTCGAAATCGAATTGATCGACCGAGCCGAGAGCAGTGTGGATCTTGTGGTTCTCTTCCGGGATGGTGAGTGGGAAGTGTGCGTAGATGGAGTTGAACTTGAAGTGGTTCGGGAAAGCCTTGAGAATCAACTTGTACCCCACGCAGCCGTTGACAATAGCCGGATCAGAAGATGCTTCCTGAAGACCCCAGTTGGTCAAGTGGGAGGCGGTGTAATCGACAGTGTAGAACCTATCACCACGGACTAAAGTGACTGCGTCACTGAGAATAGCACGAGAAATGGTGTATGTAGGTCCGATTCCCACACCCGGAACCATCGGCTTCTTGTCGGCTTCGGCAACGAGACCAGCATACATCTCGACAAAGTCCGGATGATCGTATAGCTGTCGGAGGGTGCTGGCCACGGCCGGGTCAGGATTGATGTCCTCGAAGGTCGCATGTGGCTTGAGTCCGAAGAACTCACGGAATTCGTTCAAAGAGGCGACTTGCCACTTGCGAGACTGCTCAATGCCCAAGACCTCCACGAGGCGGAGAACATGAGGGACATTGCGCGCGCCAAAAGCACCTGCAACATCTTCGATGCTCTCTGTGAGGATCTTTACCAGGTCGTCATCATGATAGCTACCGTCGGCTTTGCGATCCAGACCGGCGATGTTCCGCTCAAGGGGGTCATCGCTGAGGCTTGCCTCCCATCTACCGACGCCTCTGAGGAACTCGGGCATTTCAATGTCCTTAGTATCCCTCCCAGGGAATAGGCCCTGGTAGAAATCCTTTGTCCATTGATCGTCTCGCTTGGATATGCAAGAATGCCATCGGTAAACCAAGTTGAACTCGGCAGAGACCATGTTGCCAATACCAGCGGGGGTGCCATCGGGATTATAAACCTTGCTGGCCTCAAATCGGGGGTCAAGTGTCCAGGTGGTGTCTACTCTGTTTAGGTTGACAATGGTCCTCAGGTAGTCGTTGAGAACAAAGTTGATGTAGAGGCCACAGGTGACCCTTCGGAGTGTTAGCATCCGACTTATTCGATATGAATAATGGAAAAGCATACAATCTGCCAGTCTGGAACAAGTCCTCGTCTTGTTGCCTCAGGGCCTTTTCCTGCCTGGTAGCCTCATCATCCCCATTCGGATATCTAGGGAACTTCAGGTCGAATCGTCCACCCTCATTAATAGCCTTGAGGCTATATAGCCGTTAGTGCACTAATACCCCAAAAATGTCAGAAGAGGAAACTCACTTCTCAACAACGTAGTTATGGAACCGCCCAAACATGATGAGTAGCACCGAAACACCCGGCGGGAAGGCCAGCAATCTCTTTTCACTGTAACTGTCCGGCTTGATCCTTCCGTCCTGGAATGTCCGAATCTTGGACTGATCCTCTACGCTATTTCCATAGAGTGGGGACAGGTCCAGGTATGACGAAGTATCCGAGATATTTGGATTCGCTCTGTTGGTTCGGAACAAATCTGTTGGATCCATCAGCATAACCAAATGTCTAACGCCTTACCCGAGTGACTTACCATGAATAATAATACTTGCTGTATAAAACAGCATACTACTAACGTTGTTATCGTGTTCGCGGTAGTGCTCATCATTAGGACCTCGAGAGAAGATGCTGTCGAAAAGTGTGTATGCATCGGGTGGCGCGCCGGGCATCTTGGTCATTGGCTTCACAGATCTCGCGTATGCGGATCCTGCACGGCCTAGTTGGGGGTACAGTATGTTGTTGGAACCACCATCCGCCTGGCGATAGGAGAACTCATCACCGAGATATGATAACGGAGGATGTTGAAGCGAATCCCAAAGCTGATCTACTTGGGTTGTAGTCAAGGTAACACGAACCTTGCTTGTTGCAGGGAGTCGTGAAGTAAGTTGTATCGCACGTTCCATCTACATATAGCCTAGTCAGCTTGCAATCCGCATGACCCTGCGTAAAAAGCATGGCATATTATTCACAAACACCGATCTTCTACGATAAGTTCACGAAAGGTTACTCACAATCATAGTCTTATCATCCACCGCTCCACCTTTTATCTTCTGCTTAAGGAGATCCCGTAGCGTTCCCACACTTTCCCAGAAGAACCCCCCGCGTCTCAATGTGTTAATATCGGTCAATAAGCCAGTCTGCTTAACCTCTGGAGGCCTCTGATCCTTTCCATCTCCGAATCTGTTTGGTAGGGGGCGGTTGGAGGCGTGTAATAAGTTTGCGAATTGTTCGAAGGTGCTATCCACTGCTGCCCTCGTAGGCTTTGCAACTGGCGGAGGGGGTTTTGCCCGTGTAGCATATTTCCCCGCCTTTCCCTTGCCCACACCATTCGACACACCGTTTGAGTATCCATTTGAGCGACCGCCGGTAGCACCGTTTGTACTGTTGTTGTTAGAAGCCATTGTATCCTGACGGGTCATATACTGGGGGGAAGACTAGAGACAGAAAAGTAGACTTCAAAATGGAGTCGAGGATCAAAGGAGCTCTTTATAAAGATGCTGGAAAGGGAGGAGCACTGCAATGTGGAGGTGTCAATGGAATGGTACTCATTCCTCCCTTTATGCTTCATGCAAGCTCTTCTTGATCAGCGTGATGAACCCCCCCACCCCCTCAATTACCAAAACTGCTCATTAGCTTTCGAGCTGATAGATGGCTGCCCCACCCTGGCCCCCAAGAACCGAAGGTTCAACCTCGCGTAATGTCCATCCCAATTGGTGTCTTGATCCGAAGCATACTGTCCATATGGTCTACTCTGTGACTTGGCCGGTCACGGATCGCGAGATACCTGGTCACCAATTCGAGACAAGTTCCTATACATCGGCCAAATCCTCAAAAAGCCAGGACAGGTATAGAGTCCTGCAAGATGAGGGAAGCGGAGGACGTACTAGTACTCGGCATTACGACAAAGGGCAAGGACATTTACAGGCTGCGGGCCAAAGAGTAAGGAGAAAGGTCCAATTTGGGAATACAGCATCGTAAGAACTCCTTGGAATTCATTATCACACTATCAACAGAAACCGGGGCACCAGCCCCCCAAAGCCTGTTCAACCCACCAAGTTAACCGAATTGCGAATTCCAATTATAGAGTTCCAACACATCGAGAGGCTATACCATGTTAGGAAAGCACTAATCCTTCTTTTGAGCTTGTGTCTCCGAATCCCGGAGATTGGCGGCCGCCGGAGAATGGTTAGAGTCCTTGCCACTTGTATTCGGACGGTAGTGGCATTCATTGTGGCCGAATCTGAAGGGAGTATCGCACAAGGATTGCTTAAAAAGGAAGACCTGGATAGTTTTTGTGTTACATGACATTGTCTAGTCCAATTGAAGCAAAATATCTACTAGCACAAACCTTAGCGCCTCTACGAGCACCATGCCAATGCTCGATAAGGGTAGCTGCCGGGGAGGGTTCACCAAGACGGACAATATCTTGCAACCTCCCTTCAGTAGAGCCCTGGACCCTGCTTGCGTGCATGCCAGGATAAACCGTCACGCGTACTCAAGTAGTGGAGCAGAGCCTTCCCTACCTCTGCGTCAGTATATTGAATTCAGCTAGATTCCTCCTGTCTCTCACAAGACGGTATTAAAATATGGACCGGTGACAAGAGAGAAGGGAAGGTGGTCAAACATGCCCCCCCCCCGGTGTAAAAAAAAATGGATCAGTTTCCCCGCAACGGTGCTCAATGGTAAAACCCCATAGGCTTGAACATTTTTCCTAGTACAGTACTATGCTAAACACTGAAGAGTGTCATGTTCTCAGATTCGGTATTTCCCATTAACCGCAAAGAACCCAGGGTGTCCCTCCCATGATGAATTCAACATGCCGAGCAGTCTGCAATGGGAGGGAGAGAGGTGCATTGGGGGGAGGGGTAGAGTTGAGAAACCACATATACTGTAGACCGAAAAGGGTTGCTAAATACCTCTTGTGCAGCGCACCAATTCCAAAACACAGGTCACTTCCATATCTCAACATATAGTAGACTAGTATACAATAAATCAAGCCATCAACTCAAGCACTTGATACTTCCAATTCAGAAGGAGGTGGCTATTCTCATAATGCTCATACACTAGCTCTTGGAAATTTCTCAGATTGGCAGTGTCGGAGTCAGTCCCTGACTATTATCAGTCTTCGGCGCAAAAGAGTCAATGGCCCTACTTCTCGTCGCCACTTCAACCACGCCAGGGGATCAGCACCGGAGAAAGCTACTCGTAAACCTCCTTCCGTCCAATCAGTTTTAATTGAAACGCGGTAGCCATGAAGCATTTGCTCTTGTTCTCGAGGGCCAGGACACTGCAGAAGATATTTTGCCAACCTCAGCTGAGGTTGGAACAAAGATTTTCTCTCTCCCCACCAAGATCGGGTAACTTTACAAGTGGTTGCCCAAGTAATGTTTCTCGCTTGTGCGATTGATTGGCCAATGGCGAGTAAACCTTGCAGGTCTAACTGCACGGCGTCAAGGGTGCCGCTCGTAATAACGGATGATCGGGGAATAACTCCAGCACCAGGACCGCACAGTGCAGTACCGGTACCACATTCTGAATAGGAAAAGCGGAGATCATCGCCCGAGGCAGCCAATTACTAGAACCGTAAATTCCGGCAGGGGAGATGACGCACGTTGCATGAACAACTTAGGTGAAGCCACTGCTTCCTCTGGCGTTACGCATCAGTCGCCCCCTTGAAGGGTCGGGTCTGTCATGAATAGATCAACAAATTTGGAGGATATCTCCATATATCCAGAAGGGTATGGATACGCCAGCCACATTGTTTCACATAATAAATCTTGGCCAGTTCATAATGTGGGTCAATTGACGGGCTATCCCCGGACCAGGTGGGTCGGGGGAGAGACAAAAAAAAAAAAAAGACCAGCGAGGAGGGGGTGCGAAGAGGGGGAGAATTGGGATACTCGTACACACTGCCCTCCATGAACCCCAAAGCACTCGTGCCCGAATATCTTGGTTAAGGTGGAAGATAAATATTAAATAAATACAGTACGGGAAGGCCCAGCTGTTATCATTAGAGAGCTTCTACCGCATTCCCTTCCTATCCTCTCAGCAAGCCCCTTTGTCCCTCGGCTATCGTTGGCTTCCCGGTGGCTTACGGGAATCCGATTTGCGAGTCCAGCAAGAGTTACACCCAAGATCCGTGATTCGAGAACTAGGGCTTCTGCTGCATCGGATATCAAGGGTAAGTCTCTCTAACCTGCTCAGGTTGGCCCGATGCTCAGCTCAACCACTGAGAGGAGGATGTTCCACAGCGCCCACCGCGCCAAGACTTCCACCGACCTTTTTCCTTCACCAAAAATTAGCGTTAATGGCCAATTGGGCCGCAGAATTCGCATTGTGCCTACGGAGTACAACGGGGCTACCAGACCAGAGTCGGACAGACTTCTGCTCTCTCCTTAGCCACTACAAGTAACGGGTTAGTGCTGGGTCAAGCACGGGACCGCACCGGTCATCGACGAACTTTGTTGGCTTTTTTCGATCCGAGATTTCATCCCTGTAGCGTAGATCATTCCTCCAGCGGCTCGGCAAATCTGGCGAGGATGGTTAGCCAAAAGCTTCTCTCGCCTTTTAGCCAATAATCAGAGACATGCAGAAGGCGAACAAGGGTCTCAATTTCGCCGAACTTGGCAGGAAGGATGTTTGCTTTCTTTTTTCCCTCTTTATCCATGTCATGAGAACTCCTATGAACGAGGAGGCAAGGGCTAGCTATCAAGGAGAGAACTACAGTACAATACTCGTACAGCACTCGCACACAATCTTCTTCCCTTTGCTGCCCGCAGGTGAAACATTTCACACACGCACGAACCGCTAATGGTCACTTCAACCTCCAGACCACCACCCACTCCATCACAATTTTAGTGCGCAGGACCATGAACACACACCGTAACTAAGGAAAGGGCAATTCGCTTCCTACCTCCCTACCCCAATGAGATCCCAAAATATGCTACCGTACTCGTACTCGAGTACAATTCTCTCAAATCGCGCTCCCCTCATTGGAGGAGGGTGTAGAGTAGAGTACTCACGTAGTCGTCATACACAGTGAGCGGAGGGTGGAGGCCGGCCCAATAGCTCATCCACTAAGTGCATCACGAGCTCAATTACAATATGCACGATAAGGAGTTTTAATTCCCACCCTTTCATATGCCGAGCCCGGATCATTATTATCCACCGCACATACCTGCAAGGTGGGAGCTATTGACCTACATCGTACGCCCCCACAATCACTCCCGCCTACGCATGATAGCCCAGCCTGAGGTACCATATCTGAAGATTCTACCGCCGTTGCACTCAAACAGATATGGCGGATGCAAAAGAGTGACTGGCCTTCACACAAATACCGCTCATTACACCAATGACTTCTTTGACAGGTTTAACGCCCTCTTATATTGCTCGACAAAACTATCAAGAATAAAGCGTTCGAAATACCATCGATAACGGTAAGGTACCACCACCACATGAAATCGATACCAACCTGGACCATACCAAGAACTCTACCGCTCTTGGGGACATCTCCTTTTCAATGTTTTTCGGAGCCCGTTAAACAGTTACAGGGGAGCAAAAAAAGGAGAAAAAGCATAAAACTTTCCAAAAAAAAACAATCATGAGTGAATTGTAATTTTTTTAACTTTCAATATTTACAAACCTTAACCTTACCTCCCCGACCTTCACTCACTTACAAGTGATACCCTTTTTCTCTTGGGTTTGATCTTGGTGTCTGCCTAGAGCTGCAAATTAGCTCCGAGTGAGCCGACATACAAACACTTCGAGATGATAGTGAAATGGTCTGCATGGATAATTGAGCATTGAGTTTGGAAAAATTTACGAAAATTATTCACTAGAGCGGCCAAGTTGAAGTCGGAGCACTTTGCATGGTAATTTCCACCTTACTATCCAAGGAACGCGGTTCGCTCGAATATCATAACTGTTATTCTTCAAACAGTCCTTTGCCATTCCTATGGTATGATATCACCTGGCTATACTGGTGTTTCCATCTTCGGGTCTTTGGATGAGTGTGGTCCAGGTTTTTATGGATGGTATGTAAGGGTATGTCAGTGTCGGGCATGTCCCCCCTGATTTGATGGTTTTGAACGTTTTCACGTACCGTATGCAAAAACCCGAACAACCCGACGCTGATAGCTACCTCTACAGCACTCCAGAATCCCCCCCCTCCAGAAACACATCCAAAAACACACCAAAGAACCTACTTTCACTGACGAAAAATAAATAAATAATAATAACACGTGATCCTCCCGGTCAAGGTTTACCGTATGATACCCGAGTATGATACTTATTCGAACTCTTGAGGCACCAGACTCTGCACTCGATCGGAAGCGACGTTTCTTCATCTTATACTGAACTTTACTTTTCGGAAATAGGCAGTAAGTTACGTTACATAAATTATCGTAAGGTAAGGTTAGTCTAATGAACCGACTCAGAGAAATATGATTGAACAAGAACCCCGGGTCTTTCGCTGGGCTGTCCGGGAGCGATACTCGCAATTGAATGACCTTTGCAAACACAATTGCTATTGCATCATACAAAAATCCGGGCAAAAGAGCTGAATTTTGGCGGTATGCAATAGCAGGTTGTGTTCACAAGGGTCAATTCAATAGCGAGTTTACAGTTTTGAAATCTTTCTAATTTTATTACATAGGGCATTTAAGTTAACTATTGTTTTGCCCCTCCGCCAGATGTGTATGTACTCGGGCACTTGGGATAAGAAAGGCGTTTTCGAAAGCAGCTGCTGGTGCCCGGGGATGCTCTTCAGGGTGATCTTACAGGCTGTGAATTCGCGAGTTTTGGTAAAAGGATGATAAGAGGGGGTGTGTACGGTGCTATCATATATAGGCGCTCATAGGCCACACCCGCAATAACGTTATCGGTATTATTATAGAGCCCCCAGCATTGGCACCCCTGCTATCCCTTAAGCCGTTGAGCTTGTTGAGAATATTAGTTTAATAGTAATCAGGGTAGAGAAAAACCCCAGGACTTGGCATTGTAGCAGTGCTCGGAACGACGCAAAATCTGTATTGCTCGTCATGCACATGACAGAAATGCCTTATTAAACCTACGAGTAATTCCTGAGTAAGCCTGGTCACGGTTCCGGTACCGTACTCGAATAAGCTAGTGTTCGCGCACTGGACTGGGGAGTAACCATCCTCCTGAATAATGCTTCTAACCTTTGCTACTGGTAGGACAACCTTTCAGCGTATGATAACCCACGAGTTCTGATTCCCAACGCCTACATCATCTACTCGAGTATGTTCCCCGAGCCCCAGAGGCCTTTCGCGAGGTAATGAATCCCATTGCCAAAGTCGCCTTTTCGGCAGTCTTCGGTTGGATATCCAGGTTTTCAATCTCACCAGGACTATCTTTCGGGCGGATTTATCGCCGGATCGACATGCAGTTGTCCCCCGTTCCGATCTGTCCAAACATACACGAGCAGAGCAGGTTCCTATCCCTGTGCATCACTGCAATCGCAGACCTTCCACCCCCCTTCTCTGCAGCAGCCGCTATATCTATCGCCCAACCACGAAATCCAACCCCACCGCTCCACCTACGCTCCTCTCCTCATCCCATACCACCACCGTACACCAAGCCCACTGGCACACCGGTGTCATCCGGCGGGTGGCCTTTCGCGGGGTCCGCCCGCTGAACTCCCAACCGAAGCCACGTGAGATCGGATAAGTCGCCCTTTTACCACTTCGAGATTGAGCCCGGTGTGGTTGTTCTACGATGCGAGTTTAGGCTTCTTGGACATACAGCACTTCTTTTGTTTTGTGGGTTCGGTTCGCAATGACTTGGATAGACTAAGCGGTATAGTGAATTGGGGGTTGGGAGGGTCAATTGGTAGGAGAGTTTGGTTAGAGGTGGACTCGTCCTTGTCAACTTTGTGGGGGAAGCCCCTATTATAGGTATATAACGGAGAAATGGCCATAGAACTTAATAGTCACCTGTTTAGAATCATGCTCCGGTACCAATAGGAAGTTTGTAAAAGAGGTCAAGGAGTGATTGGTGGTAGGCATGGGCACATCCCCGTCTGAATAGCCAACAACACTTTTACAAACGGGGGTGGGTGGTTATAAAACCAAGAGTCTCCACTGCTGTAACTTGATTTAAAAAGAAATGCCATAGAAAGTTAAAACTGCTCCTATGAACGAACATGTATAAACCTAGCTGATCTCCCTCCGGTAGTCAAAGGCAATGTTTCTTCGGAGGAGCTTTTTTCCACATCATTTTCATTGTCTATTCGTGAGCTATTTCACCTCTCGCACTTTTATCACCAGATAAGGATGACACGGGAGAGGCGAAAAAGCAGGTGGGAAGATGAGTGGATCTAGAGATAAATGGGGAATATGGGTGGCAGAGGGGCGGGGGGGGAGTGGCATCCATCGCACTTCCGGAGTCCCACGGCTTTCTCATATCCGAGGGTAACTTAGCGCAAGAGAGAAGATAGGAATGGGGAGGGGGGTGGTGAAAGTCTGAAAGTCAAATGCTATAATAGAGTAGTGGGGGGAGAGGGTGGTGCTTCTATGTAGGCATGTCCTTTGGCTACTGGGATCCCTCTCCACTTTCGTCTATAAACATGAGCGGTCACTCGATATCCTGATTTGGCACCGTCTTCGGCTACTGGCGAAGGGACTCAATATTCAAGGGTTCACATGCTCTTACTAGTGATTATGAATTGGAGTTGTCTAGGGGTGGTCCGATAGTCCAAGGTGCGATATTTTAATGGCGTCCCCCGCACCAGGCTCAATTGGGTAGTTGGTTGTGGTTGCAGGTATGCGCTGCCAGGATGGATCTTGTCACCATTCTGCCGGAGGAAAGTATTAAGTACAAGGCTGATAGGGGATCCGAGTGCCATAGATCACTTGTTGACTAGTCGATACCCATTTAATACAAGGAATCGGAACTTGGGGAATAATGGATTGGTTGGCTAGTGAATGCCCGCCTACTGTTAGGGCTAGCGCGGTGACATACAATCACAGAATCCTATCTAAGTGCACAAGAGTAAACGCCCTATCGGATGGTCACTAAAAATGAAATACTCTTACAGTAAACGACTACAGAGGTTTTTGCAGTAGTCCTCTTGGGGCTCTCCTTTCCCCGATAACCTTCCACCAATCTCCCACTATCCTCATCAATCGTTCTTCTCCCATACCATCCGCTCCAGAGGTGAAAATTGCCAGCCCGAATGGCCGCCCACTGCCGTTTAGTACCCCGACTGGTATTGTTGCTATCGGCCATCCTGATGCGGCGGATATTGTGGTTGAGCGAGACGCGTCGGCTGGTACGACTAGAACATCAACATTAAAGTTCTTCATAGTGGATTCGATACCTTCTTCACGGCTGAGCTTGTGCAGATGGGCGAGCGCGGCGAGGTATTCTGGTGATTTGGTGCCATTGGTGTGGTTTGCCAGGAGGAATATTTCCTGGCAGCAGTGGTTTGGGGGCATTTCTAGTCCAGCATGGTTTATATTAAATGCTATCATGTCCGAAAGTGTACGGATGGTGGTGTTCTTGAGGAGTGAAAGGTACAGCGGGAGTGATTCTTTGAACTCAGTTGCTGATTGATGTTAACTTGTGCAAAGAGAGACTGGGGGGGGGGGGGGTCGAGAAGGAACCTAATACAGTGGTCTCGCCAGGGTTAGATAAAATCTCGGAGGCAAGTGGCATATACACTGGATCTACCACCACCGCTCCTAGGGCTCCCAGCTTTCGCAGTGCATCAAGCGATTTATCGATTATCTGACCCCAAGTTAGCCCGAAACTGCCCCGACATGCGCGTAAGCTTGCAAGATGCCTGCATTGCGCCGGTGAAAAACAAACATGTGGATCGAGCCCCCCTCCACTCCAAAAGCCGGCCTCCCTCAAAATCCCAATCCTTAAGCCTTCCACTCCTTCGTACAACGCATCCAAATATCTACCCTCTTCTCCAACCATAACACCCAACGTGGTTGCGATATCCCATGCACTCTTTCCCATAACTCCAACAGAATCCATGCTCGGTCCTACTGGAATCACTCCGTCGACTGGCACCTTTCCCACGGCGGGCTTGATGGCGTATAGCGCCGCATACGAAGCGGGCATAATAATGGAGCCATCGGTCTCTGTACCAAGAGCGAGTGGAGAAAATCCGGCAGAGACGCCAACAGCTGAACCCGAAGAAGAGCCGGAAGGATTCCAATCTGGTGAGAGCGGGTCGGTGACATAGGCGGAACGTGTTTGGCCACCACGGGCAGACCACCCTGATGGAATTTTACCAAAAGATGCCCGGAAGTTGGCCCACTCCTGTTGAAAGTAAACAAAACGCCGAAGGGGAATGACTGAGACGAGCACTGACCGACATATTGCTTTTACCAATAATTATCGCACCAGCCTGTCGGAGCTTTACGCCGGTAAGCATTTTCAGCGGGGAAAGCGAGCGATCTCTTCGGAATTACTTTTGCAATGACGCCAGCATCATCTGGAACAATTGAACCTTCCAGAGCATAGGATCCAGCAGTGGTTTGCATACCCAGGCTTGGGTGGGTCGCGATATTATCCTTCACCAGTATTGGGACCCCGTGTAATCGGCCTCTGAGCCTTCCGACTCTCCTCTCGTGATCCAGCAATGCCGCCTGGTCCAACACTAGCCTTCTCGGGGCGGTATTGATGATAGCTCGTAAGTTTGATCCATGATGGTTATGCGCTTCGATTTGTGCCAGATATGCTTCTACTAGCCTAACACTCGATATTTGGCCTGCCTCCAGGCGATATGAGAGTTCTTCGGCGGTGGCCGTAAAAAGGTCAATATTAAGAGCTAGGACTGCGGGTGATATTATCGATAGGAAAAATAGGGAGAGAAGCATTTCTGTAAATTGTTTTTCCTTAGCATTTTGAACGAAGGGGAGGGTGCGATTGGTCATCTGATAAATACTCTGTGAGTATCGGTAGTTGAGATTCCGGAAGAGGCGCTCCCCGCTTAATTTCAGGCTGGTCTTGGCGCCAGGGGCCCACCCCGCAACCCAGAGGCTCCAAAAGGAGCAGGACGAAAACGAGTGGAGATAAGTTACAAGATTCTGCAGGAAGTGATCAATGTTGCAACGAAGGGGGGGGTTGGATCAAAAAATGATCGAAGGGCTGGAACGCGCTTTTTCGAACCGGGGGGTTATAAGATAGAACCCCTTCCAATAAAACAATAAATAATGACATTTGAAGCTAGTTGAAAGTAAAGAAACACAGCAAAGTGTGGTAAAAGAAGCGGGTAAACTAGGATTTATGACAAAGCAGACAATTCTTGATAATTTACTCCTCTCCCGGCTTCTGAAGAATGAATATTTCCTGGTTTTTTTGTTTACTAAGTCTTTAAAGAACCCCCCCTTCTATCCCCATTTTTTCAGAAACCCCGATTCAATCCCTCCCCCTTCTAACCCCCGGGTTCGATCACTGAAGGGCTTCTTTGCAACATTGGAAGTAATGGAACAGCCACGGACCATGTACAAGTACACCCTCACATGCTCGCGGGGGCTAATGTGCCTCTTTCCTCCTTGTACCAACCGGCATTTTTTTTGTTATTCTTCTCCGACCAGCCCACTTTTTTGCGAGTAAGACACGCCTACGAGTATTCATCGCCCGCTAGATTATACTACTAGTACAATACCTTCTAGGGTCTGGCCTTAGTTCCCTGCAACGCCCGTTCTGAGGCTGTAGGTGGTTGTCCAACGGCCACACCAAAATGATTTGTCTTTGGCGGGAGAAAATACTTTGAGCCATGTCCCACCCACAAGAGGAGAAAACCAGGCCCAGGATCTGCACAGTGCTCGAGTAGTCCCTACTCGAGTACACTATCATCAACCGGAATTTAGCCTTTTATTCTTTTTTTCTGCGAAGAAGCCCCCGAAATACTGAAGGGCTAAGGTCTTGTTCTGCGGATGCTAGAACGTATAATAATTTGTTTTCATAATATGATACAGTGGAGGACTTCCCGTAGGAATCTGGAAGCAATTTAGAAGGGGTCTTGGCAAAAAATTGTGCTAAAATCTGGAAACGCTCTTCTTAGATTTCTAATCTGAAAAGAGTCTGAACCAGGGGGGGGGGGGGGTGGTTCAGATTTAGGGCCATAGAAAATTTGGAAATTATGAGGTGATTGGATAAGAAATCCTTCAGACTATACTGTATGCGATGAAGTAGGGGGAGAATGATATCAGCGTCCGGTACAAATAAACAACTTGGCAAGTGGATAACCGAGCAGGCAAAAAGAAGAGAGCAAGAAAATTTTCAAGATGTCTATCCGTCCTCATGAAGCACTCTCATCGGAAGAGAATTCTCCTGTTAGTTATTCTTATCCATCAAAGTCTTGCTGAACGACAAAAGCGAAGAAACCGTTTCTACCTAACACGGAGTAATCTCAATCCATCCTCCCGGTTAGAGACAGCATGGGAGTACCTCTACGTGTCTAAGGATGATCGTGCATTTATTTTGACAATGGGGGTAGGAGTTTCCGTTTTTCAGCAACTTCTTGACTCAGGATTTGAGGCTGCTTGGAATACACTACCAATTCCAAGAGGTGATGTATTGTCGAACGCAAAACCCCGTATTCACCATCGATCCTTGACGTCCTCTGGTGCATTAGGACTTGTTCTACATCATCTCAACTCAACAATGGCCGATTATAGCCTTCAGCAAATCTTTGGCATAACTCCTGCAGTGTGTTCAAGGTATCGGAACTGGGCTTTGTCTATTTTACAGGCAGTATTACGCAACTTCTATGAGGCACGAGTTACTTGGCCAACAAAACAGCAATGTCAGCACTATTCCTCTCTTATCCAGCATCGACACCCACTCCGAGAATTCGCGGTCGGGTTTATTGATGGCTGTCATCTTCCTATCACTGCAGCTGCAAATAATGACTTACAGAATGCCTATTACAATGGCTGGTGTTCGGCACATTTCACCTCCAACATATTTGTATTTGCACCTGATGGTACAATTATTCATGCTGCCATAAATGCTCCAGGTAGTTGGCATGATGCAGCAGTATCTCGCGATTTATTTGCCAAGCTACTACATCATACTCCAGAAAAATATTGGGTAATCGGTGATACTGCCTTTCCAACCTCAAAGGACCTCGTTGGTCGAATTATTACTCCTCCAAAATCGAATTCCAACTGCTATCCCGGGGATGCTGCAGCCTGCCATAGGTTCATTAAGTTTAATG
>Ga0307509_10002592_pt1 | contig 28992 bp, 39 predicted proteins | sample 10_EM_MG_FD_202245 | JGI IMG/M metagenome (GOLD analysis project Ga0307509, IMG submission 202245) | Populus trichocarpa ectomycorrhiza microbial communities from riparian zone in the Pacific Northwest, United States - 10_EM | ecosystem: Host-associated > Plants > Roots > Unclassified | place...
GGCGCTTAGACCCATAGTCAAGGTAGAGCCCCTCAGATTCAGAATAATGACATGATTCTCGCAGGGCGAGCAACCAGGAGAAGAGGAAAGAGAAAAAGGGCGAGCGTTCTCGGGCAATCGATGAATGGATGGATGAATGGAGGGAATGAGAGGAAAAAAAGGAAAAAAAAAGGAAAAAGAAAAAAAACTCCTCGTTCTTCCTACCGGTAGTCGAGTATTCCTCTTCTTCTGTCTACTTGCTCCGAAAAAGAGAAATGGTTTGGAATGCCACCGATTGCAGGGGTGTATGTTCAATACCGGTATACCATCCAATACTTGGTTCTCGCTTGCACTAAGACACATCTGCGGTGGAAAAGCACGTTTTTTATATTTTTTTTCGATTTGTTTTTTTGAAGCGGAGCGTGATCATTTTTAATTCTTAGCATTTACGAGTATGATACAAAATATTCCTTTTCAGCAGCTCTTTGTCAAAAAGTGTTAGATTTTGGTGTGTGTGTGGGCAGAAATGCCAAGATTGATCAAAACTGGGGGACCTGAGACATACAGTTCATGGGTTCCCAATCGGGCACATCAAGAAATATCTTAACCTTAACTCCTAAGGCAATCGTAACATCTGCACCAATAATCGAGCATTAAAACACAGAAGGAAAAAAAGAAAGGAGGAAAGGAAAAGGTAAAAATGGGAGAGAGAGGACCCTGTAATTATTTATAGTATTACTGTACCTTTGTTTGTTTTCCAATACCTCTTTTTACCACTTTCCACAGTATGGTTATAATAATATTCAGTATGGTAATAATAATAATATTATTATTCTCTTGTATAGATGTTTTCTAGCTGATGTCTTGCTCAGTGTGGAGAAGGCCCAAGTTTGTATCGGCGTCAATTGCTGCGCAGTGGATGATATTAAACATACACCCCTGCGAATTGATGCTCTTCTGAACCCTTTCTCTCTCACTCCGAAAAGGGTTGTTGTTGGAATTGGGATCCTGTATGGCGTGATAGAAGAGAGTGGAGGCGTTCGTGTCTTGTTAGCCGTGAAGGACTCATGTACTCGTAAAGTACTTGCTTTTGCTATATTGAATTCAAGTTACGGTTCTTTGATTGATAGCTTGAGATTCGTACGGTATTGTAACAGTACTCAAATTCCGGTGGGGAGTGAGAGCAAAAAGGAAAATAATGCTGCAGGTTGCAACACCTTGCTGCCATCGCACATTAAGTTACCTATCTATATTCTCTATTGCCCTCCCTATGGTCACGGTACCACTTTTGGGGTGAGAGAGAGTGGGGGTGAGAATCAGTCCCACGGTACATAAGGTGTGGCATTTCGAATTGCCCACAACAAGCACACGCACCACCCGAGCGATGGAACGAAGAAGTCCGCCTAGCAGGTGCTTTACGATACACATAATGCATGCTGTTCAGGGGGGGGGGGAGGTATTTGTACCAACCATGACGCGAGCCTGGATGTTATCGCAGTTTAGTTGGTTCCCTACTTTTTTAGTCCGGCACTTGATTGTTTTTCCCCAGCTTGCTCCTGCTCCCAGCTCCGTGCATTCGCATCTTCCTCCTGCCTCCCCCACCAAGGCTTTTTTTTCTCTTTTGGACAAGTTTCCTGTTGGCTATCTGCGCAGTACAGGAATATGTACCGTACTAAGCTCTGCGAGTACATACAGAACTGTGCCTGGGCCGCTTTTAGGAGAAAGAGTAGAGAGAAAGGAGTCTCTAGGCGTTTGTATGGTAAACTCTACCGGCACTTTTGTTAAATTATATATGAAAAATAGTAGTGAGCTGTAAGTGGTTAGGTCGGTAATAGCGCCGAGCCAAGTACGGTAGTCGTGCTGCGGGGATGGAGGGGGGACTGGAGTAGAGCAGACCTTGAACACCCCACCCACCGTGAGGTGCATAACAAACCTAAGAGTACTAGTGCTCCCTACAAGACCCTCCTCTAGATCGGTTTGAGCTGTTTAAAGTTTGGGAAAACGCTAGGAGTCCCCGGTAAGCTACTCTCCCCGCACTAGTCTAGAGGTGCTTGGTATCGAGGTGGGTGATCGGACACCCCGAGATTCTGGAGCCCTGGCCGTTAGCGCCCTCGTAGGAAATAAAAAAACGAGTTCGGTGGGAAAGCTGCTTGAACAAGCAAGAAGCCTCGGCACCTCCTGATCCTTGAGCGTCCGGTCGCCCGCGTTCATCCCCGAGTATGGACTGAACCGATGTAGAAAGTGTGGGAAATGATTGATACCCGTTTTTCCATGATCTTATGATGTAACCATGCAAGTTGGTGGATGGGGGAGGGGAGGGTGTGAGGGGTGATCTTCTATCTGGCGAACAAAGTGAAAGGGACTGCACCCATGCTGCACCCGCACGGCTCTGCGTCAAAGGCACTAAAAAATTACCCCCCTCATTTGCTTCAATTGTCCCAGGACATACCAGACCGGTGCAATTGTGGGAGTTTAAAATGTACCGGTGGGGTATGGTGCAGGATGCGTAATATATTCTGTGGATGTACGAGCGCGATGTGCGGATGGATGGGGGGAGAGAATGGCTGGCGGATAAGACCCTTGGTTAGTGCTCCGAGCGGGCAAGAAGTGCCCGGATACAGGGATTCGCAAAATATATGGCAAAAATTCCCTGCATATCTGAGCGCCCATACGAATTCATGACCCCTGCTCTCGGATACTTCTTGTCTGCAACTGTACGAGTACCGTACCCTCATGACCTCTGGATAAACGGTACTTGCACTCGTACAGTACCCCCGCCTGCTGGTGCATTTTTGCTCTGCATTCTGGGCTCGGATGTGAACGATGGGGACTGAAATACAAGTCATTGTTGGCAATGGAAAAATCTTATCAGCAGAGTGGATGTGGTTATTTTAAAAAGATTAGAGTGAAATGAGAAAATAAAGATACTTGTACCGGAGAAATTAGAAAGGAGATGGGAGATGAGGCCTGGGAGGGAGATGGATGGTGGTGGTGGGATGAGAGGGTCGGCACAGAACCGGGAAAGATGTCTGGTGGCTGAATCACATTTCGTGGCACACATCAAGCCCAGTAAAAACCATTTCTCCTCTTATTCCGCTATCTCCGGTCTACCGACCCCTACAAATATCGAGAGGAGCGAAAGTGATTGTCGGGAGGGAAGGAAGACTGGAAAGGTCAGGCAGGGGGTTTTTTTATATTTTTTACTGCACTCTCTATTTATTTTGTCCGATGGGGAGGACTGTGATTGATACTTGGATGCTGCGGAACATGGATATTTATAAGCTACGAACCAGAGTAAGGGGGTTTCGCTTGAGCTCGGTTCCCTCCCTCCCTCCCTTTCCAACCATGGATTGGAACCAACGGTAATCCGGTTTTTATCCTTACGCGCTCGGATGTTCTGGTGCCCTTACCGGCCTCACAGCTTCCTCTCGAGTAGAATTCCGAATTAGTCTTTAACCTGGTCCTTGCACCAACTCGTGAATCCAAGAGTGGTGAGCAAGCGAGTACGAATTCGGTGGCTAAAATCCCGGAAATCGGAGGGAGTGTGGATTAGGTGGGCTGGATATAGTGCTGTGGATAAGGATGCGGTATGTGCTGGATGTGTGGATCAGAGGAGGGGTGCGTTTGATGGATGGATGGATTGATGTGGTGTGGTGGATGCTATTGATGGGGCCGTGAGTGCGTCTAGGGCTACTGTTGGAATGGGGGAGCAGAGGCAACTTTTCTCGGCTGCTGCAGGATGAAATAGAAGATCGATTTCCAATATCCCATCGAGCTGACCCCCGACACAGCCTTAGTGGCCGGTATCAGCAACCCCGAATACTCCACACCACCTTCAAACCCTTTTTGAACCTCTTAATCCCCCTTGTCACACGGTGCACGGGCGCTGTTGCAGGTGGTTCTCCAGGAGCAGAACTCGAACATGCATGGGGATTGTCGCAGCATCGGAAGCCTTGTCACATTTTGCCACATTAGAATAAGATCGAATTGAACATCGAGAGGGGAATAGTTAATTGGAGTGAGAGAATATGTGCTGTTCTCCAGTTATGTGGTAGGTGAGGTCAGATGCAGCTTAAGGGTTTTTTAGGCGGTTCTATACCGATACAAGTATCTTAGGGTGCGAAATTACGAGGATCACAAACATGTTGGAAAAGTGGCAGAATCCATATCACGGCAAAAGGCAAGAAGGTGGGCTTCTGAGGTAGGTGTATAAGCCACTTAACTGCGAATGCAACGAAGACAATACAACCGGCATTGGGAAGGTGCATGCTGCGGTGCATTGCTCTGCTCGAGTACCGTACCAGTATGGTGCTCATACTCCCCGGTATCATAACTCGTGCGCATCACTATCGCCACCGAGCACACTGAGTCTACTCGTACAGTAGGTTACAGCAGCTCCCTGTCCCTTATCCCCCTTGTTCCCCCACCCACCCCCTGACCACTTCAGAACACGGTTGGCCCCTTGTGCCGGGAAATAAGTGATATTTGGTGCACGGATGATTCTCTATTCGTCATACTATTAGGTTACCCTCTTGGCCTGCACATGGTCATCTTGTCAACTTGTGGAAGCAAGAGTGCTACGGTGGAAACATGCTAGAGACAAACTAGAAGGGAAAAGCACGGAGAAAGACACGGAGAATCTGGATCACGAGAAGGAAATGGTAAGCGAATGTTTCACCCTGCCGGGAAAAGTGTGGCGTTTTGCTTGATCCTATCATCGAAAGTCTGCATATTTGAGTAGGGCAAGGTCAATTTATCCCCCCCGTGTTCTTCATAATTACCAACCCCAAAACTTCAAAAGAGCCAGATGCCTTTGGGACGATTTATTTATTCGTGTTTGGTTCTGTCTGCTGGGGGGGAGCTGTTGACCTTCGCTTGTCCGTCCCGTCCTGTTTTCCTCAGGTCTCGCCCTCAGATTACCATCCATGAATCGGATGGGCTCATTACCGGATCAGCTATATCAGGCACAATTGTATGTGCACTTAATATATTTCTTTCGATCCAGATCAGGCAGTGTGTGGGTGACAAAGAAAAACGGACCGCTAGAAGGCGTTAGATGGGGTTTTCGGCAGTAGAACCCTGGCTACCATTCTGTTGTTGTCTTGGGGCCTGCCGCAGTTGCGGCAAGCATTTTTCCTTTTGGGACCTCTGTTGTCTGGTAGCCTTTTGTTCGACGGAGGCATCGGCGGCCGTCGGGTCGCCTTTATGCTTTTTTCCATTATTCCTTACTACCCTTCCTTTCTCCTATTTCCTAGCCACCAGGAGATTCGGGAATCTGGTTGTGCTTGTGAGAGAGAATCGGGGTGGAATAACGAATGAGGGAAAAGTGAGGTGGAGCAAGCAAGTGCTTGTACAGTGCCAGGGGTAAATTACCCAGGAAATTGGTCGTACCAAGACAGAGGGAGTCCGGGTACTGAGGCTGCCTGCCTCCGATCACAATTGTTCTTGCTTGTTCCACGACGGATTTTTTTCAGTCTTTTGAGAGGTGCGATTTACCTTTTCTATTGGCGCATGGGCCTTCTCTCAACAAGCGAGAGAGAAAAGCAATTATACACTATGTAACAGTACCCTTGGTCATTGGCCTAGTCTCTGCCTGGGAGACTGGCCCTGAGAAAGCTGGTGCTGCCGTGCGCAACGGTTCCTCCACGCCACAAAAACGTGGAGCTGATTCAAATCAACGGACCAGAGGGAAGAAAGGTCCGCGTATCGACGTATCGGCGTACCCGGACTGGCGACATCTTATCACTTTGTTTTTTTTCCTTTCCCTCAACCTTCCCTCTCTGGGGGACCCTTCCCATTTTCTCTCCTTCGTTTCTTTTTTTTCCCAGCTTGATTTTATTCATTTTTATTTTATTTGTATTTTTTGACCTGACGCTTTTGAGTTTATTTCTTTTTTTTCCGATTCTAATATATTATTCTTATTATATTTTCTTTTTCCTAGTCCCCTGCCTCTCCCATAGCCTTTCAAGCATCGCTGCAAGCGCAAGGCTGCAGACTAACGAATAGCAAAAAATCACACTCACATGGCCAATAGACCAGGGTGGACCATACTTAGAAACCCATCCGCAAGAGATAAACAGGCTCTGACGGGCCAGGGTGTGAGGATTCTCGCGCATAGCGTACCGGAGCTTTAGCCGTGATCAGACATGCTACCTGGTTCAGAGGGACCGACGGGTTGCGCAAAGCGGGACTGTGGTAGCGTTTTTGTGCACCAGCAGCCTCGACCGAGGAATGGGCAGAGACTCGATTTATCGGCACATGCTCTGGCAGGCTGGAGTGGGCAGGCTGAGCTCAGGCTGGGCAAGGCTGGGCCATAACAACAACATGCCTCCGAAAGGGGGCCATGAATCGAAGCCATTGGAATTGCGAGGAGGCCAAAAATAAATGCATGAATAAAATAAATATGGCAGAGTGCAAAACACAGGAGTTGGATGAATAGGATATCAGTAGGAGGGGGGGTGAAAAAATTCACCACAGAAGAAGAAGAAGTGTAGCCGGAGGGCGGCAAGTGTAGAAGGGGAGTAGAACACAATCTAATAGCACGGTATTCTACAGTGTGATGGTGGTGGTGGTGGTGGTGGTGGTGGTGGCGGTAAACGCTTCTTTGTTGCCGACTCCCTTGGGGCTGCTGCTCGTGAGCTGCTCTGGAGATGGTGGTTACCACCCCTCTAATCTCTTACACTTTTCTTGTGGTGGTGGTGGTACTCGTGCTGTTATGATATTGTACGTGGGGGCGTGGATGGTTGTGGCAGTTGCGCTCATGATATCTAATGGCGTGGTGGTATGATAGTTGTTCTCACCTCCGGTGCTCTATTTCTCCCAACCCTTCGAATTTCTAGCCGCACAAGCTTCGTACCTTTCTGATGGGTGCTGCTAGGGTAAAATGGGAATGTTGAAGTACATTTCGAGTCTACCGCTCGGCACATGGGCCTATTCATACCAGTTTCTACCTCCCTGTGCAGTACAGTACATACGTTTGTTTGCACATAATAAATATTGTACTTGTATCATACATTAATTCTGTGTGATGCGTAGCTCATAGCTACCTGCTCGGGTGCTACTATACTTCGCTTCCCGCCACTGAAACTGTTTTAGGGTGATCTGGATTTGCTTGTAAAGTACGGTAACCCGTCTTGCTTCCACCCGCTCGGTTCTCTCCTAACTTTTTCATTGCCCGCCCCCCTTCAAGCTGTGCTGGCATGTTGGCTCCTCTCGATCACCGCAAATCCGTCCGCCTCAACCCGTCATGGACAACGATATCTCTATTCTGCCGACCATTTCCTTGTAGCCTACTACTGCGGTTAGCAATATCCCAATTCCTACATAGATGACCTTGCAATTGCGGCCATAAGTGCTGCCTGGCCGGCCTTCTCTACTGCACAATTGAATCTTTCCCGAATCACTTCCCGCCCCCCCAGGCACACCACCATCTTCTTGCCTACTTCTTTCTACACTACAACTCATAATACCTCTCCCTCTTTTCTTAATACTCACTTATCACATCCCCCCTACCTGCACCCCCCCCCCCCCCGGTACTACTACCCTACCCTTCGTCTCTGGCAATTGCCCACCTGGTGTTGCCCTTCCACATATTTCGTCACCCGAGACACTGCGCGCTGCCTTCCTCGAAGTTCGGGGTCCGTAGGAACCTGTCCAGACTGGGTACCCAACAGTCAAACTGTCAAGTCCCATTTTGGCGCTGTGTCCTGCTTCCTCAACCCTTCCCATCCAAATCTGCAAGCCGTTGTACAGAAATATCACACACTCACACGTTGCCCAAGATCCCTTCCCCGTCCCCCCGTTCATCCCTCCAACCAACCCTCCCATACCCATAATCCATCACACCCCCCCCTCCCTTCGCCCTCTCCCCTTCCATCTCTAGTCCTGCTACTGTCTTGACTACTGCTGGCGCGTGCACATCCTGCAGCACTCCGAAAAAACTTTGAGAGCGGGCATATTTTAATTTTAATTGCATCAACTCAAAAAGTATTTCCGTTGACAGCTCGCGACTGTTTGCATTTTCCGAACCACCGAGCAAACTAGGGAAGGTTGCAGAATCTAGAGAGCCACCGGTAGTCCTCAAAGAGATCTTGAGGAGAAAAGAAAGGGAAAGAAAGAAAAAAAGAAAAGGGCTGGGCCGTGGGGGAAAAAAGAGGGAAAAAGGAAAAAAAAGACGAGACGAGAGTAAGTGATTTGAGTGAGAGTTGGATAGCGGGCAACTGGACAACACACAATTCTCCGTTAACTTATCATCCTATACATTGAATTCCGGTCACTTAGTCAATCCTTATTTCCCGTCAAGCTTGATACCAAGCAAACCCGCAAACAATAACCCTTTACCCCCCCAAGCCTGTCACGCCCGGCCTACCGTCGCTACCCTACCGCCTCCCTCCATCCCCTCCTCCGGATTACCTTCTTCTTTACGTATCATACATAATACCAACCTACACATCTTCTCGGTAGCTTTCTGCTTTCGTTCGCACGTTTGCCTCTTTCTCTTTTATTCCTTCTTTCGTTTTTTTGTTTTCTTTTCGCTTTGGTCTGTTGCCGTTGCTCTCCCGGCTTGTATACGCTGCGGTCAATTTTGTGGTTCTTGGAACGCAACTTCAACCAGTCTCCAGGTTTCCTATCCACGCCACCTCGCGCTATCTGGGTTTACGGGTTTGCGAATTCCTGGTTGCAGTCACAGTTACAATAGTCTTCGTTCGCTTGGCATCATTGGGCCAACATCCATTCGCTTTTGGCACCCTGTTTCAACCAACTCGAACGGAATCAGAGCTGCGGGGAAATTAATAGATTTTCTTAGATACTCTCTCGAAACTTTACGGACTGCATCGTGATCGAGTTGAGGCGTCAAGTGGGTTCAAGCGTTGAGAAAGGACACCGCAGCAGAAGAGGCAGGAGTGAGGATATACTGCAACGTCGACAAAAGGAGGGGAGCAGGGTCTGGGGGAAAAAAGTCATAGCCGGAGTCGGACCAAGCGAGGGAAATAGCCTTCCGCTGAGGGGAAACAGAAGGAGGGAATAAAGGCACAAAGGAAGATAAACGAAGGAGAAAAATTTCGTCCTTGTATATTTCCAGCCAACAGGAAAGAAAGAGAAAGGGAGACGGCATACTTCTGCAGGGGAAGCTATTGCACGCAATATCCACGACCCTATCAGCCCTATCCGTTTTCACATGGCCGAGCACTCGAGTGTGAATTTTTGACTCCTTTTACGAAAAGAGAATACAGGAGACGCAGCAGCGTGCAGCAAGGAGCTTTCGCGAACCATCAACGCTGTAGCCGCCCGCTAAGTCGATCAAGTGGCCCGGGCTTCCGCTTGGGTGTGTCTCGTCAAGATCGCTGCCATATAACCCATACCCTCGCATTGCCTCGAGAGCTTTGGGTTTGTGAAACCCTAGGCCCCCCCCCTTCGCACCACCGCATTACCGGAGTTTGCTTGGATACACAGCATTTTAGCCTCGAAAGCACTTCGTGAGATTGATCCGGAGGCGTAATAACTACTCCTCAGGGTCTCCTGAGAATATTGAATCAACCCTTCAATCAATTCTGGTGCAAACTCGATTATCACTCGAGTAAAGCTTGGATGAACTCTCACACTTTTGTTGACGCCTCTTCTCGAGTAGGGAGGGGGCTGAGAAGGTAACGAATTGCACTCACTTATCCCTTGCATTAGCATAATTAACATAGGGGAGCAATGGTTAACCCTTTATTCACAGCGAGGACTATGAATTGCATATTCGACAAGGCCCTGAAAGGGCACGGATTGCCGGAGTAAAAGAGAAGGGTTCGTTCCACTTCTAGCCCTTCCACATATAGCCCGGGAGAATGGAGTACTGAATTTCGTGGGAGTTTAGACCGGAAGCCAGTAGACCCGCCGCCAATAATCCAGTTGAAGATTCGGGATGACACTGACCCGGCTCAGTATGTTGATTATATCTCTAAAAGTTGGGTTCAGATGCTGATCGATCTTCATATGCAGAAACTATCTTCAGAGCCCATACTATTTCATGTGTACGAATCTTTACAGTTCTATGCATGATTCGCCTTCACCTATACCTCCACACCAAGCGTTGGCTGGAACATTAGTTTCATCCCTACACAGGTTGAAGGACATCGATAATAGTGGTAATTTCTTTCACTCCCTGGAGAGATCGATTGGAACGGGAGCTGATGTGGTTAGATGGCGGCTTCTTCGTATTTGGTGACTTGTCAGTTAAGATTGAGGGTGAATTCCGTTTGAGATTTAGTTTATTTGAAATGTTAAAGTGGGTAATCACCTTTTCTGATATCTACTTAGGAGACTGCTGACGAACATGATAGAAATGAAGTTGTACACATCAAATCTATAACTTCAGAGCCCTTCACTGGTTTGTTATGTTACTCCTCCCAGTTGGACTAATCTAACACCCTGTCTAGTATATGCGGCAAAGAACTTTCCAGGGATGTCTGAATCCACATTTTTGTCTCGATCGTTTGGGGATCAAGGAGTTCGGTTACGGATTCGAAAGGAGCCACGTACATTGTTGTGAGAATTGTTTTCCCTATTTCCATATCATTAGCTAATAAAGTGATCCAGAAAACGACCTCCGCCGGGCATGCGGCCAGAGGACTACCCTCACCCCCACCCGGCTAGGCCCTACATGTCGATGTCTAATGATTCTCGGCCACCTTACCAGTCACCGGGGTTCATTCAACCTCCGAATCACGACTATCCGCCCTATGGCGGCGAGCCAGCAAAACGTCGAAGGACTTCTGATATTGCGGTTAGCCCAAGGGATTCAAGAGGTGATCCGCCATATAATCCCCATTCGCGTTATGATCAGTACATGTATCCTCCTCCGTCCTCTCAACCGCAGTATCAGAGCTACCATAATTACCCTGGTCCACCTAACTCTTATGGGCACCAATCTCAAGGGCATGGGATCTCACCTGAGTATCCATACCGCCAACCTGTCCCGCCACCTCCGCCTCCATTATCACATTCCGCGACCTCGTCACCCTATCAATCACCTCGCCCGCGACAGCCCCATCAGCGCTCCCCGCTGCCATCGTCTGCACCTCTTCCGAACCAATATCGGTACCCCCCGGGGCCCCAGCAGACTCAATTACCCCATGGGGGCCCACCACCACATTCCCAGTCACCCAATTTAGGGCCTCTAATCGGGTCGCCGGTGCCGGTGTCGGGGGTGTCGCCTTCGTCCGCGGGTATTTCCAGGCCGCCCCAACAGCCGCCTCATACGCCATCGCCATTGAGTGCCCCATCATCCTCGACGTCGTCGATGCCCATGCCTCCTCCACGCGTCTCGCCACACCGGCAGCAGTCCCAGCAGTCAAACGCGGTTCAGCTCCCTCCGTTGCAATTGCCGCCCATGAACTCTGGATCCCAAAACCAGCCGACGGCGCAGCAGCACAATGCAATGCCACCGATTTTGAGTCAACAGACCGGGTACGGACCGCCTAGCTCATTCGATTCCGCGGCTCAACAGCAGTCATCAGCATAGGCTGACTGGTTTATTTTGAAGGAGCTCCTTGTGTAGCTACGGCCGAGATATTATGGATTCAAGAAGAGTACTTTATGCTCAGCGGTGTCCATTCTAGTTATGTACTGCGCATTATCTTGGATTGGGGTTCGGTTTGATATGTCGTCGAGTTCATATTGTGCAAATCTTTGTGCTCGCCCCCCCGAAAAATTTCCCCTTGCTTTCGTCTCATTTTTCCCCTCGCTTTTTTTCCAATTTCATTTGCTTTATGGGGCCTTTTCGTTTATCTGTCTTTTTATCTGAGCAGCGGGATGGGCTATAATGCTTTCACTATACGTTTGAAGAGCTAGAAAAGACGGGGGTCCATGGAGGCTGGAAAACAGTAGGTATTTCATTTCGTATTCCTGTTAATGGCGCAGAATGGGTGGTTTTCATAGGATCAAAGACACGATATTGAATGACGTTAGTACTCATTGGGGGTTTTCATGTTTCTTATGTTGATGGCTTTATCGATTTTTTTTTCCTAATTTTCATTTGATTTTCGCTTCAATTTTAATCTCATTCGGAGAATTTACAACAGGAGGCTGCGTTAGGAGGCCACAATAACTGGGGGTAGGGGTGAATTAGGGATCGGAGGGAGCATAGTGCGGGGAGGGCAGATCGGGGGTGATTTTTTCATTCTTTTTTTTTTCATTTCATTTTTGAATCAGCGTCCCCCATTTTTTCTCACTTTTTCATCCACACTATCCTCATTGTTTGGGTTCCTAAATACGTTGGTGTTATATCATTTCGAGCAGGAGTACAATAAGGCAAGCCGGCGATACTACATAAAAAGATGGCTGTTAGGGGTTTTTTTCCTTTCCATTTTCTTTTTTATCTTTTCATCATGCCCTTCCTCATTCCCACTTTTTCCGTCTTCCCCTTTTAATTGGCATCGTCGTGCATTCGCATTTAACTTTCGTGTGTATACTTCGAATTCAATCCAGACCAATGTACCGAACCCCAGAGTTTGAGTCCAGACCCCGGCAAAATCACCTTCTCCGATGATACTACTGGCAAGACTATTCCATTTGTCCGATCTTTACAGCATCGATCGGTGGCAGCAGCACTGGTAGCAGGAGGCAGCCCTGCCAACGGTGGGCACCCAATGAGAACATTCATCTCTCTTTTCCTTCCCTGCTGCCCGCGAGTTATGTCGTGGGTTCCTTCGTGCGGGCATTGTCGAAAATGGCCATTGATTGGTTGTCTTGGGTTGCGCAATAGGGTTCCCGTGTAAGACATTATCGCGCGAATTTAGGGGCTCCCGGAGCCCTGCCGGTAGCAGGGCGTGGATGGATGAGGGTAAAAGTGAGACCCTTGCCAAGATGACAACCACGCGAGCATAACTCAGCACTCGAGCACGGTAGTAGGAAATGGTCTGTATTTTCCAGGATGATACTTGTTCTGGACTGGGTCTTACTGATGGTCATTCGGTTCTACTTTCTGTTCCTTTGGGCTGGGACATTTGGGGTCAGCGGTGCGAGAAAAAGAGGTATGGTAGCCTGTTATGTACAGTATGATACATACAGCACTGAACAAAGGGCGAAGCAAGCTTACCCTAACCAGCTTCCGACCCTATCAGCTAACAAGGGGGGGTCGGACATTGAGGGGCCGCAGTGGCTCGAGCGTGATATAATATTATTACAGTAGCAGAGTTTCTCCTACCGTTTTTCCACCCTCACAAAAAAAGACGCCAAGATCAGTCCTTCGTATGGTTACACACACTCTCTCATCATGGCCGGTAAAATTCGAGTTCGCCTCACTTATGCTTAAGTTACCCCCCTAGGTATACCGTTATGGTACCAGAGGGAAGAGATATTATTATCCGAGAGGGTTTATTCGATTTCTCTTACCAAATTTTAATTTATTTATTTTAATTTCGTGGACGATAATAATAATAATAATAATAATAATAATAATAATAATAATAATAATAATAATCATAATAATAATATGGTATCATAGCTCTTTTTTTTTTTTGCCTTGCCCCCTCCTCTTTCCCACGATCGTCAGTTCTGAGGGGGGGGGGCGGAGGGCGGAGAGAAAGTGGGGGGGTGGCTCTGAACTGTATGTAGGGGCACCAAGCTTAAACTACCGATACTGAAATTATTGCTTTCTTTTTCTTTTGAGAAGAATTATTATTTGGTGGGTGGGTATGTTATGGGTCGGCAGTGGTGGTGGTGATGATCAAGATGATGGGGTTACCTGGGTTGCAAGGATTGCGACGCACGTATTGATCTCGGTCGTATTCCTGGTACGGGACTCGAGTGTGCTCGACTGATTGTGTGAAAAAGTGCCGGTTGGAGTTACTTGACGTCGGCCCGCTGTGTCTGGAGGACATCACACTGCCGGTGTGTGTGTGGTATCATAGCCTACGAGTACAATACAGTCAACCCTCTTTTTCTTTCTTCACGCAGAGGAGGAAGGAGGGAAAGGAAAAAAAAGAAAGAAAAAGGCTGACATATTCTGCCCGATGTCCTATACGGGCACTCGCAAGGAGATAGGAAAAATATATAATTTTTCGAAAAAATCAGTCCATTCAGCTATTGGCAACTTACGTGACGCATCTACCGGTATAAGTAGGTAGGACGACGACGAGCGGGCATAAAGAAAAAAAGGGGGGGGGAGGGGGTGGTGGTGAGAAGTGGGAAGACTAATCCCGGCACCTTTCTTACCAATCTTCCCCACGCGTTCTTGTTCTTCCAATAGATTTTCAAGATTGTGGGGTTTTTCTGTTCGTTTCGTTTCGTTTCGTTTCCTTTCTCCCATTATTATGAACGGGATCCACTTTTCGCATAACTCTTTTTGGATATGCTCCGTTGTGGCGTCTGAGCCGGAAATATGACATTAAGTTGCGGAGATAGGTGTGGGGCACTATCATGCCCCATTATGGATTTTTCTCCCATCGGGCACGTTGGGATCTGAGAAACGTAGCTGAGGTTTTTCCCAGTATGATACAAAAGTATAATTCTCTATCCTTCACTACCACCCACCCCCCCTTTTTACCCATACTCCCCCCCCCCCTATCCCCTTCCCAGAAACCGCCCTATTAGCCCCACAATAGCTATGACCTTATTAACGAATTATAAACTGAGACATTGTGGGAGTTAATTAACTGAATCTATGCATATGTTGCTTGTCTAGATTATTCCGCAACCGGGTGAAAAGGTACCGCTGCTCCACTTGCATGCCCTCGTTACCAAAAAAACGTTGATACGTGCCATTCCGCTACTTCCCGATGGCTCTAGTTCTACTGTAGAGCCTCGCCAGGGATCTTGGCGTTAGGCATTCCAGTCGTTTGTCAGACACCGGGGGGCGGCGCAGACTCCTGTGAACGCGGGGAGGGTTGGTGAGATTACGTTGGATGACGGGGTGTGTATAGGTGAAGAAGAAGAAGCGGTGCAGGCACAAGTACCGTCGCCTGGCCCAGTCGATCTGGGAATGACAACGGCTGGGTGTGGGGTTGGGTCGGCATGTAGGGGTCAGAGGGGTGGTAATGGGGAGCCGGTAATATGCGGTGACACAGTGGAGACCAGGTCTGTTGGTGAGCGGGTGCAGCATGGTACTGTACTCGTGGCGAAGATTTGCCCCCACTGCTCAGCGTGGAGGACGAGGCGGTGCTTCCTGGTGGCCGGGAGCTCGCGTACGTACGGACATGCTTTTCGTGCTTTTGGTGTTGGTGGTTCCGTGGATCTCCATGGGGGCAGGAGGAAATCGGCTTGGGGTGGGAATAATGGGGGACGCTCTAGTGCTCACCACGAGGGCGAGGCCAACTGCCATAGTAGAATGCCATTGGCCATAGGGCCTGACAGTAGGGGCGATGCAGAGACAATCACGAGTGATGGGGTCGATAAGTTATCAATGAATGTGGTGGGTGAGGAGTCTAATGGAATGGCTAATACAAGTGCGTTTGAGCTGTTGGTAACCTCTTATCACAGCCTTGGCCAGAGTGATGATTAAGTGGCCCCGATTGAGGGTAAGGTTGAGAGAGCTGCTCCCGATGAGGAAGGGTGTCTGGGGATGACCACAGGCGCTGGTAAACTTTCTGTAGCCTTCCTAGAGAAGGGTGGGAGTCTGTGCTTTTGGTACAGGGTCTCTCTGGTAGCAGAGATTCGCTGATGGTAAAAGCGCTTTTGCTAATGAGTTTAGTTATGATCATGCTCAGTGCTGAGCTAGCGCGCATCGAAGGTAGGCCGTACGAAACTTTAATATTCGCTGACCTCTCACGCTGCTAGAATCCGACATATATCGATTTTAGAATTCATGGATCCTCGGATTGGAAATTTACTACTCTTCCAGTTCTCGATGTGTGCAGGGGCGGTGGCTCTAAACTCACTAGTGCTAGGCTACGTGGAACACTGGATACCTCCGAAGCGCCCTACGGCTCCTGAGGCACCGAACGTTGAAATGCAAATAGAGGACAAAAACTGGCTTCGCCTGTGTGCTCTTGTGGGCAGATCATTGCTGTTGACATTAAGCCTAAGATTCCTGGCATCGTTCCTAAAATTGGGCCGAGTCTATTTGTTTATCACTAATGGACCCAATTTTAGGGCGATTTGATTGTTGGATCGCCAAATAGCGATTTAGTCGAGTTTTCTCTGGGTGAGCGTGGGTTTGTGGGGGATGATTTGTGGGGAATGGTCGAAATATTGCAAAATGAGAGATTAAAGAAGGATGTGGGTAATTCTTTAAGAGGTTACTTCTGCAAAGAAGGGATGGCACCGCGGACGGTTAATATCCCCAAAGTTCGTGTTGGGGGTGAATCGAAGATCATTGGTGAGACGGTTTCCATTCAAACTCCGAAAACTGCCTTTACTCGTGACTTGCTCTCCGGACGAACTTTTCCGGTATGATAGGAGTTCTTGACACGGAGCATCGCCAACAATGATCCCGCTACAAGTTTTATGAGACCCAAGCCCGAGGTGGGAGAAGAAGTTCTGTGTGTTCGCATCGGTTCTCTGGCACTGGCCCACCCCATTGTTAGTGAGGAATTCGGTAGGGAAGAGAATGGTTACCACAGCTTTGTGGATCAAGTTGCCCACATTATCGGGGGTAGTGTAGATGCTGGCAACGGATTTCCTTCAGTGGGTGTCTCTACGAAGTTCTCTCCAGGCGTTCCGCTCTCGGTTGGACCGGTGGGTGGAATTATTCGGATTCACTCTGGTGGCTACGGGCTCAAGTTTGTTACTATCAATCATATATTGGTAGGAGAGGAGCAGTGTTGGAAGATGGGAGTGAAGCAGTATTACTGAACTACGATCTCGTTGGACATGAGGGCGATGGAAATTCGAAATGCAAATGTGAGGAGCGACTAATGATAGGTGTTGAGTGGTCCAACGAGACCAATCAGATCCCTCCCAATAGGAAAATTCAATATAGGTTGCCACAGGTGTCCGGGGGGGTTGTTGGTAGGTCTGTAGTCAAGTGTTTGAATGGGGAAGGTATAAATGCCACTCGTTTCTTGTTAACTCGGGCGGCCCGTGCTAATAATATATATTGGCTTCTATAGCCTGTGTTATGTACCGGGCACAGGGGCCGTTTGAGGCCCTTAACGTTTCATCAGGGCTCTCCAGAGAGAGGAAGAGCTATTCTCGCTGGCCTAGGTAACCAGATCGGGGGCCTTTTCTTTGAGATGCCTTATAGCTTCAGAAGTGCACGAGGGAGTCTTGCAGCGCTCTGGGAATTCGAGTAGGGTCAGAGGGTTTCATTGACTCCTGATCACCTAAACAACGAGGACCAGACACCCCACAGTCTCAACGCCGGGATTGGTAGCAGCGCCAGCGGCTACCTCCTTTCTCACCCTGGAACGAGCATAACCTTGGCGGGCCCATGGCTGCAAACCTCAATATCACAGGGCGGGGAGAGAGTGGTTTATATTGCTGGGCACAACGATAGAAGACGGTCTAGCTAGTGGCTCTTTGCCATTTTCCTGACGCTGATACTTGCCGCAAATTTTCTTGACCAGATTAGTAGGATCGATGGGCTTAAGAGATGGCTTCGTAGGACCGAAACGATGTTGGAGGGGATGGGGAGCTCGCACCGGCGACTGCTCTGGATACTGGCATCAGTGGGCTAATAGGAGCCTGAGGGAGCAAGGCGTTATATATCTGTGATGGGGAGGTTGAAGCCAGATGACCTGCGTGCTATCCTTCCAGCCCCGAAGACAGAATCGAGACGGAAGGATATACTCGCTGTTGACATTAATGAGCAGGGTTGGGGTGAAACTGAAACTGAGGAGAGAGAGGAGCAGGAGCTCTTGCAGGACGCATATCCTGTAAACACATCCTATGAAGATACCGAGCGCTCTGTGGCGCATCGCAGGGATCTGCACGGGTGTTTCAGGCAGTGCCTTTATCAAAAACGCTGGAGAGAGTGATGGCTAGTACACTGGATCACCTTTGGGGTTTGATCTTGAGGGCTTATAGACGTCATAGTAATGGGAATGGGGTGGCGGAATGAAGTATATTGGGGATTGGGCGGGCGTCGGAGCTAGTGCTATTGGACTTTTTTCCCTCCTGTATATCCCGCTATGAGAAAACGTAGCCAGGGTCTAGCCTCACTAGTGATTGGATTCTAACACCTCTGGTTGTGGTTGATCAATTGTGCACTTTATCGCCGACTTTATTCTATCACAAACTTAGTTTATTTGTGTGCCGGTTCTAAAGAACAGAGACCGCAATGGGGTCTGTCCGCATCCATATCCCCATTGAGACAGCAGGAAAAAAGGGAGAAAAAAGGCACGAACAAAATACATCTCCGAAGCCAACGGTTGCTCTGCCATAGCACTCCCTCAATCCATCAAGTTCTAAAGTCATATTCTGCCTCCTCGGGGTCCTTCGGCACGTCTAGGACTTCGCACAGGCCATTGGAAACATCGTAGACAAATCCGTGCACCTCCAATCCCCTATCCCTAATTGCCTCCTGAACATTGGCATGCCTCTTCAAGTTATTGATCTGGGCAATAACGTTCAGCTCGACCAACCTCTCAACCCTCTTGGTCGGATCGCTAATCGCCGCCAATTCGGCTTTATTCGCGGCGCGCACGTCACGCAAGTGCTGCAACCAATGGTCGACAATTCCATGCTTTTTATCACCAAGCGAAGCCATAACGCCACCGCACCCGTAGTGTCCGCAAACAATCACGTGTTTAACCTAGGAATAGGTCTCACTATTAGTCCAAATGCCACTGTAAAAAAATTAAAAAAGAAGATGGGGGGGAAGGGAGAACACAAACCTTCAAAATCTCAACAGCATACTGAATAACGCTCAAGGAGCTCAAGTCCCCGCTGGGCAGCAAGTTCGCGATATTCCTGTGCGTGAAGATTTCGCCGGGCATCAGGTTGAGCACGGTGGTCTCGGGGACACGGCTGTCGCTGCATCCGATCCAGAGGATCTGGGGGTGCTGCGAATTCGCCAGCGAGGGGAAGAGGCCGGGACGGAGGGCGCTGGTACGCTGCGCCCAGTTCTTGTTCCGGGTGAGGAGGGTGTTGATGTTGTTGTCGGTGAAGCCACAGATTGAGGGGTCGTTGCTCATTTTGGCGGGTTGATGTTTTTTTGTGCTTGGGAAAAAGAAAGGGTGGAGAGAGGAGGAGGGAGGGAAGATGGAATTGATGTGTGGTGGTGGTGGTGGGGTGGGTATGGAGGAGGCGGGGAATGCAGCAGTTGATAAGCTTTGATAAGCCCTGCAATGAGGTGAAAGGGCTTGTCCAGGAATCGGCTACAGGGATTGGAGGGAAGAGCTGGCCGGGTGCCGAGTAAATTTATTAAACAGGGCTTTTCTATTTTTATTTGTTTTTCGGCAAAAGAAATGTTGGTTTTCGGAGCTTTCCTTTTCGCAAAACTTGAACCTGAGATGTGAAATCTGGGAGATGCACTGTGCCATCAAGCAATCAAGAACCAGAGTGCGAGATGAGCTAGTATTTATATCCGTCCGTTAGTCTACACTGCCTATCATATTATTATTATTATTATCCAGAAAGTGAAGGATCGGAGTAGTCCCTGCATAAACCCGGCATTCCTCTCATGACAACTTCAGACGGTGCAAGTTTTGTCGCTGATTCACGACCGGGTATCCGAAACCACCGGCAACCACCCCCCCGGCTCCACCCCCTACGTTGGTTTTCGGTAGTCGGTTGTGTCTGTTCTAGTTGGAAGCTACAAATGACGATTTTTTGCTTTTGTTTTTATTGGTATGATGGGCATTGTACGAGTAGGGTTGGCTTACCAGTATCACGGGAGGGAGGGAGGGAGCGTTGCTTCGAACCCTGCTGGCATGAATGGTAAGTGATATTGCAGTTTCAGAGTTCTGGTGGGAATTTTTGTGATGTATGGGTATGATACTGTGTGGTGTTATACAAGTACATGGATGTCAGAGGGTAGGGAGGGGTAGGGATTCTGGAGCTTCATGCGAGGTTGGTTATCTCCCGCTAAGTGAGGCGTCATACGGTAGGGGTACTGTGGCTCGTGTAATATTATCCGTGAAGGCAGATGGGTAACTGGTGTAATGCGGTACTGTATCAATGCGCCGATCGTTATCTAACTATCTATATAAAAGGGAAAAGAGGTAACTTAGGTTTTACCGTGCTAGGGTCAGACTGTGCTAGTGCTGTTCTTGTGATGTTCGTCTTATCGTGGTGGTATTATCACTCTATTAGATAGTGCATCTCGACTAGGGAGGGGATTTCTGGAAGTGGAGTTTTTCGTGGGTTAGGACGCAGCGTGTTTTCCCTCGCTCTATCGCTATATGCTATAATAGCTACGCCCGCTTTCATCTCATGTTGTGTCTTCAGTTACGGCTTATCTTTGACTTTAGGAAAGTAGGCAATACTTCATCTGCCCCAAGTGGCTATTTTAGAGCAGATCCTCATTCTTGGCGCAAGGATACGAGTAAATATGGTAGTCTGGCGCAAATAATGCTAACATGAGATATGTGATTTATATCAAGCCTTTTTCTCTTAGAAAATATGAATTTATACCGGGTATGACTAAATGGAACTCTGATTCATAAGATAGCAAGGTATTTATAATAAAAAATATAGTTGAAAACAAAATAGGTATATTGGCTATTCTATACTAACTTCATATCTGTTTAGCTAGTTACTTTCTTGATAGAATTCAGGAATACTCTTTTGCCTTGTGTATAAGTTTATCTATATACCTGCTTGTATTACTATAATAGCTATTGGGCACAAATGCTATTCTTATGATAGCTTCAAGTAGTTTACAACAGTCTAAAATAGTCTACAACTTCTGAGCCAAGAGGGAAATCTATCTTAATAGACTAGCACTTATCTCAAGCAACAGGCACTTCCAATATTGAAAAGGAAAATAAAGATAGTAGGGGAGCAATAAAAGAGTGGTCATAATGGTTCAGGGATATTTTAGGGATATTTTAAAGGCAAAACAAGTCTTGAAAGCTGGTATACATAGTTAACAGGAGTAATTTTAATAAGAATTGCCAAAAAAAAAGTATCTAATGACATTGATTTTGGGTATTGGGGTATTTATTAAAGGTTAAAAAGAAAGAGAAACTGATTGAAATTACTAAGCAATTATAGTTCAGAAAACTGGGAAAATAGCAATAGTGAGTTGCAATTAATAAACTAGTAGAAAGAAAAAGTGAAAACAAAACATACTGATATGATGATAAGTAATTGAATTTGAATAGTCAATACTGTGACTGCTATTCCGTACTACTAAATTTCTGCTTTTAGGCTCAGATTCCAGTATCTTGCAATAAGTATTGTTTAAAGCAATTCTATATCTCTTATACCCTTTTCAGATTTTCCAATTTCCTGTATCCTATTTCACAATAAATAGTTTTCAATCATTAATAAATCACTTTATACTTCTTGTAGAAGAAATATAATGCCATTAAGCTAGGCTTACTTGAGGTAGTACTGAAAGCAAGAAAATCAGTGGAATAGTATTTACTTTATGGAAGGAGCGAAGTACATTAAAATAACAATCACTTTTAAAGAATACACATGTAGAAAACAAAACCTCAGATGTTATAATCAATTTAAATTCACTAAGCTACATTGTAAAACCAATAGGGCAAACCGCACAAAACGGAAAACTCCTATTGTAAAGAAAGTCCAACCCAGCAGATTGTCTCACTAGCTAAGTACCGGTCCAATTTTCCTTTCTCAAACCACATGATCCTTTTTACCACTTCTTTCTTGCAGTAGTCCTCTCTTCAGTTGGAGGTGAAAGAAGGAAGGAAAGGATCAGAAAAGACAAGACTTAACTTACATAGAAGCCCCTGTCTACCAAGCATATACAACAGCCACTCCTGCAAAACCATGAAACTACACAAATTCAAGATTGTGACTGACTATCTATTTAGCCAAAGTTAATCTCAAATAAGCTAGAAAACAACAAGTTAAGAAAGTCAATTTTAAACTGTAATAGTACCACTTGACAGAAGTGCTAGTACAAATATCTGTTAGTCAACTATAATCAGTTGTTACTAGTAATCTGATACTGCTTTAAAGAATAGTAACTGATATTATATTCAAGTTTCTGAGATTTAGGAATAAAGTAGGAAAGTTTTATTATTATCCTATATAAATATAAATAGAAAGGTATTTGGAATTTAGTAATTTATAGATCAGAATTAATTACTACTTCATTGTTATCAAAAAGAACATAGAGTTCTTTATTAAGTAATATTTTATTTTAAATGAGTTGATGGAGTGGCTGAGCTCTTCAAAATAATAGAAGAATAGAAAAAAGGTAGCCACTATGGTAGTTGTTAATTCAGCATACTACCTTTTGTATTAGTAAAAAGATATGGGTAGTTTCAAAAGTATCCTAATTGTAAAGTTGAAAATAGAGTAGTGCCATCCTGCTTATTATAATATATTCATAATTGCAACCTTTTACCCTGTTGTGCAAGGAGATAACAAGTAGTATATCATGAAATTTAAAAAGTAGTTAAATCCTAATAAATTGAAACTTATTAGAAGTTGTTATAGAACCTATTTCAGGTAAGTGGTCACTAAATAAAAAGAAAAAAAGAAGCTTACCTGAAGTGAGAATATAACAATTTGCTGATTCAACTGCTTCCTTATCCCTTTACACAACCTATATTTTTTTGTTTTAGATATTAAATATATTGCCAAAAATAGTAATAATTTTGAATTAAGAGTAGAAATTGATATTGCTGATATTAAAAGTAGTACCAAAATATCTGAATACAGTATTATGATAGTCAGAGAAAGAATAAATTGTAGTATAATAGCTTAATGTAATGGTTATAACAGGAAGAGAATTTCTGCCTGTATTGTATTCAACTTGAAGAATATCAAATGCATCTAGTTCTATATTAGAAATCTTATATGATATATCTAGAATATAGGTAATAAAGAGTTAGTAGTAAGAGTTAAGGGTAAGTACAGTAAACATACTCTTATTGGCTTGTAGTTCAGTCTGCCAATTATAGATTAAGTATAATGGACTTGTTCCACTAAGAGTTTGTTAGCCTTTTTTCCAACTTCAGGAATTGTATCAGGATTGGCTGTCCTACTTATCATACATACTCAATTTGTGCATGTGTGAGACAAAGTTTGCTGTACTTATGCTTACTTCCTAGTATATATATTAATATATATAGTAAAATTAGATAAAAGAAAGAGAATAATAATAATAATAAATAATTCTGAAAGTGAGTTATAGGAAAAGGAGTTAAGATAAAAGAAGAGTAGGAAGTTAGAGTTGAGATAGTAAGATCAACATGTATGTAGTAGGTAGTCTGACTACAACAGGAATACTTGACTTTGGCTACTACCATCAATTATCATAATATAAATATCTTTTCTGGATGACTTACAGTATAATGTTGATATCTCTCTGTCAAGAATATGTACCCATTTTTAAGTCCACATCCATACAAAGGATATCCTTCATGCTTTTTTCTTTAAAAGCATGACAGTTGGTAATGTTGGATAAGGTGGATGTGGTAGGGAGAAGGAAGGTTGTCAGTCTGCGAACTAAATAGGACTAACAAACATGTGTGCGCAACGATTAGTTTATCCTAAAAGCCCTCAGTCTACTATGATAGTACGTTCTCGGCAACACAACAAAGATGGTTGCCCATACCCTATAACCCTTAACAGGTAAACCCAGGATTGGGAACAGGCGTGGGGAGCGAATGAGTAGGGTTAAGGTCTTCTAAAATAAGAGCTCAACGCTATCATACTATTAATTAACTGTTGACCCTCCACATGCTCGGACTAGCAATTATAGGTTTGATTTCATTCATTCAAAGCTGTTGTAAAGTGCGGGGGTTATTCTCATATCACCTTTACCGGCTACCGGCACTGCTCATCAGATTTCCTCGAGCAGCACAAACACTGGACTTTGGTGGATTCGTGGGGGCTATTCTAAAACGATTCCCATTCATGGCGTCGAGACGCGAGCTCTTGTGCGAGTACAATTATATATTATTAACCCTTCCCTTATCAGAAATGATATTGGAACGTCTCCACGCTGCTGTTCCGTGGAGAAATAGGACATCTTTAGGAGCTGGAAGAAGAAAAAACAACAACTGCTCTTCGATCCGGCATCAGACCGGGCTCATCATACCGCGAAGTTGATGAGCGCTTTTCTCTTTCTTTCCATTTATGTATTTGTTTATTTATTTATTCCTTCTCCTCATCCTATGTATCGGTACTACCTGTGCACTGCGCTTTAACGTGCTTTGGCCAATTGCGTGGTCGGTGGTGTGCATGTTCAGTTTACCGGTACGGTAGATTTTTACACCCTTGATATCGGGACTAGAAGGGTGCTGTCTGTACCCTTTTTTGTTTTTTCCCGAAAGTCCAGGCTCGGGGGTGGGCTTGGACTGATTAAGTCCGATGGTGTTTGGAGAGGTAGGGAATAGAATGTGGCTCGTGGGTGAACGGGATGTTTTTGGCTGCGGCTCTACATGCCGAGGGGGATTTAAGGCTTTGGTCCCTCCTTTGCCCCCTCTTTCGTTTGGGGGATGTGATCTGGATGTGGAGTGATTTTGTTGAGCTCAGAGTGTTCATCATGTATCACTCGCTCCTCCGGTTGCCTGTGCTTTTGGTAGTCATCTAGTTTACCACGAGTTGCGTTGGGGAGATGTCTATATGTCGTGGTATGACATCTACAGGACGAGAAGGGTCATCCTGACCTGGGAAGTTAAGTAGTTTACCTATACCACTTGTGACAGTATACTTTTTTCTCCTGTTTGCCTCGACTCGCAACATCGGGTGGTGAGTTCTTGAGTGACATGGCATAGGTGGGTGCGCTGCTGATACCAGTTCTTGCTACTAGTCAGTTTTGGGTTTGGGTAGGGGTTTTCTTTAGAGCCTGTTTGGCTACAACAGTTCCGTTCCGTTGGGAGACCGTTCCCGCTGTGGAAATGATCTCTTTGTTTTGAAAAGGAAGGAAAAGGGTCATTCGTATAGAGGGCGGAACGGAACCGTCGCAACCAAACAGGCTCTTACTAGAGTTTGCCGTAAGGCCCGGCTCCAAAGCTCTGGGTAGATGGGGGAAATCTGGTTACCAGGAGTCAGATGTTCCCTACTTTGGGGCCATTTTTATTTTTTTTCCTTGTCCCGTTCTATTGTGGCTGTTCTCTTGGGGGTCGGTATACGATGTCATATGGGATGTGAAAGGCATTTCGATATTCAGGCACAATGCCTTTGTAAATATAGAGCACACTGGGCGACAAGCTTTGACTTAAAACACTTTTTACTACCGCTTAAGGCTACATAGTCTACGAAAGACGAGTTAATAAATGGTGGGCGCTCGCTACCCTGGGAGCTGACTACGTAGAGAAACATTATGGTCCCCGCGGTCCCGTCTTCGTTGTGCTTCGGCTAGTCCAATTTTTATATAGTTGGCTTCTAGGATAGTTCCTCATAATATCAGTTAGGATGTCAGAGGATATGGTATTGGGGTAGGCAAACTGGTACCAGTACTCGTAGGTTTTGACTTTACCCAATGGGGTTTGGACCGGATGGAGTATTATGATGTCTTTAATATTCCTGAGTGAGAGTATTAGGTCATCACAGGAGGATCTGGGGGTAACTTACCTAATACAGTATCACCACAAATAAAGGGTGGAGATCTCCCTATTTCTCACTTTTGGCTCCCAAGAACATTACAAGATTAACTTAGGAGCAGTTCGAGTATTGGAATCGTGTAGATGTTTCTTCTACCGGTCATCCCATAGCGAGAGCTCCTGGTAATTGGCCGTGCTGGGAAACTGCGGGGTCTGCACGTGGGTTGATACTTGGTTTATAGACCTTTCACGGCACTATATCGACTAGTGACGGCACATTTCCGTCGCACCTCTCGTAACGTGTAATGAATGTACACGTCCCAGGCATATCGAACCCGAACGCAGGGGGTAAAAATTTGTATGGCGGATTGTCTGCGCACACCTGTGACCCAGTACTGGATTCTGACTTAAATGTTCGGGTTCAATATGCCTGGGACGTGTAATAAGAAGGTCACTCTACGAGTACCAGGTTTCGGCTGATATTGTAATACCACCGTAGGGGATTGTGCCGCGGCTGACATGGACATTACAGGCGATGTGTATGTCTTCGGGGTGCTGCACGCTAGAACGGCCAATTCGCCGTAACAAAAAACCTCGCACTACCGGCATCTCACTGTGGATCTGGCAACATGAGCTTTCATCTAGTTTACCGTAGTGCTTGTATCTGGCAATAGGTATCTGAAAAATACTATTATTGTTACACCACCACCGCCCAACCAACGAAGGAGAACCCTTGTCTCTTTTTCGGATAGTTTACGTTAGGTATAAGCACACTGTACCTCCACGTAATGCAGCCCCTCCCGGCCTAGACACCGCAGGGACACTCCATACGGAGTCTATAGTAAAGTGAGTCCTACTTAAACCTGGTTGGCCGGGGAATACATACAGGCAACTTCCTGGGGGATTTTCAGAGCACACTGCCGTGCACTGCGCAAACGGCCGGGCCATAACTAAGGAACACCAAGTATCGGGCATTTTTGTGTTGTGCGATAGCTGTTTGAAGAGAAGTGGGACTGCACTGCAGGTAACCAGCAGGGGAGAATTTGATACAGAGAGTCAGGCAGAAGAGAAGCGACAATGGAAACGGATTTCGATGGTTGTGATTTTCAGTACCGTTGTCTTGGCCTCAACTTCGATAATAATAATAATTATTATTTTTATCAAAATGTTTTACTATATTGAAGACCAAGGTACCAGGTTCAACTACCCCCAGTACTGACGTCCCCAGATATTTCCCACCAACTTTCCAACCTCCATATCATACGAAACCAAGGACAATTCCCAATCCTCGGGAGCTAGGGGACAGACAAAACCCCCAGCACCAGCCGAGGTTCTCACGCTAGCAATACCCCCCCCAATAAAAGAGAAAGCTTCCAAAATTCGCAACCCAAGAACGAAAATTACATTGAACGCAATACTTTGGTGTGTCGTCATGAAAACCAGTAGGAATCGGCCCCAGGAGTGATGAGGGGGAGCCTTACAGCTTCTACTAAAAAAATGTTGTTATAAAACTTATGCAGACAAGATAGAAAACGCAGCTTCTTTTGGCCGTGACGAACATCCCCTCAAGATGGAAGTTCTATGTGGAGAAATTTACAACATGAAGGCCGTTTTTATGGGATGGGATGACGTGCCGAACCCGGCTTTAGCTAACTTTACCCTGAGAGAATGACATTGTAGCGTTACACAAAGGTGAGCGGCCGAGAATGGCTAGCCGCGCCAAAGTGAATCCCGAACTTTACTATGTTAGGCCAGCAGGTTGATTTCTCTAGTCCCGTTACAGCCCACATCCCACTCTTCCTAATTTTCAAATTATACTCTGATACCGAAAAATCCGAACACATCTACCCAGATAAACAGCTTGCCAGTCCTTGGCCCAATATTAGTAGGCATATCTCCTAGAAAATTCGTGGTAATTGTGCATTTAAACACAGAGCCCATCTGTGTGTTTATCAATTTATGCAGAACTGAATGTGACTCGAGATGCACTCATCAATCATCACTCGGAAAAAAGAAACAAAGGCTGTTGGATATATTGCTCCAATGTGACTGAAGTACCTCTGGCGGGGAATAGTGGGACTCATTCATTAGCACTGTATATATACACCTCTCACGGGTATAAGTACTGGACCTCAAGCCCAAGTAGTAATCGAGGAAAAAGGCGTGTTGGACAACTCTAATCCTTCTTCCACAACGGCACAATTCTCATATCCGGGAGCCTTTACTTTCTCTTCAATTACCCATCTCGCATACTCGATTCCCAACAAGGGCACTAATCCTCGGAATACCAGTATCCGAACTAACACGGGTAGCTGACGAGAGAAACCCTGTCCCCCCCCCCGACGGGGAGCTTTACCTCTAATTTCGTTACCAGGAGGATACTATACGAGGGAGGATAGCCAGGGCACCAGTTTCAACATTGCAAGATGACAAACCTCCCAGACTAGATTAGGATTCGTGAACCTGGGCATCTGCTGCCAATCATCCCAACCTTTGAACACTTTACCCAGCAGTCTTGATTGGTAAAAAAATCAGGTGATGTGATATTGTAGATGGCTTAGCCCCCCTCTCCTTGAATATTTCCCAACTCAATCTGTTCTGTTGTCGATTCGCTATCTGAGTGTGCTGCTTGCCCCACCCCTCGAGGTATCAACACAAGTATAAGACGCTGTGCGCGATCCCCATGGGAGCGCAGGCACTCTGGTGAAGGTCCCTCTGGTATTCATTATGTGCGACATTTAACGACCTTGAGATGCTTTGGAACGGCAAGCAGTGATCAAACCTCCGTGATCTTCGCTACCGGTTTTCTTCAGCCATCAATTGCGCTGAAGCTCGACACTTAAAAGGTCTCCCACTTATGCTACTACTTCCTTCAACCCAGCCGAAATCCCCCCCTCAGGTCGTTCGAATTCGGCGTCATTGCGCTCACCTGTCATAAGCTTATCGGTCCTAACATGTTAGACAGCCTTCAGCTGCATATCGTAACCCGCAAATCTGTCTGTAAAACCCAGTTTTTCTCGCAGCCAAACCCACCATCTTCCCCTCACCGATATTCAGGCTGTGATTGCCACCCTGCAAATAAAGGGACCCTGCCACTAGCTATCAGTGATGAGTGTTTCTCTTTTAAGGATGTGTCTATACCTTCAATGCATTTGGCGTTGTTCCCAACCTCAGGAAAAAATGTTCAGAGACACCAAGATAAGTATTCCTTCTTGTAGAGATATAATGTGAAAATGCCTAGCTGGCGCAGTGGTTATTATGTTGAAAAGCAAATAATCTCCTGCGCACTTTAGCAGGAGCCCAGGAGTTCAATTCCCCTCAAAGGGAGTTATTCTCACCTATCACGTAGGGTCGCGACCTACAGGAACTGGGAGGCAGTAGGAGGTAGTAACCGACTCTAGACCTTCACCCCTAAGGGCCCTAGGGGTGAGGTCTGCGATAGGGCGGATTTTTT
>Ga0307509_10002593_pt1 | contig 28985 bp, 34 predicted proteins | sample 10_EM_MG_FD_202245 | JGI IMG/M metagenome (GOLD analysis project Ga0307509, IMG submission 202245) | Populus trichocarpa ectomycorrhiza microbial communities from riparian zone in the Pacific Northwest, United States - 10_EM | ecosystem: Host-associated > Plants > Roots > Unclassified | place...
TCGTTTTCCTTGTCTTTCTGGTCCTTGTCTTCCTCACTTTCCTCGGTTTCCTTGTCTTCCATGTCTGCCTCGTCTTCTCTCCTGATAATATCCTCACTGTTGCCCACTATACAATCTCTCTCCCCCGGTGTGAAGAGCAAGAACCATACTTGATCGAGGTATTTCATATAGAAACGTGGTCCGGCTCGTTTGAACTGTCCTGGTGCCGCTTTGAGCCCAAACTCGCTGATATCCATGAGGAGTGTGCACAGCTCTGGTCCGAGGTATCCGAAGAATTTTGACTTGTCAAAATAATTTGCAAGGTCTGCGACCGTCGTCGGCAGAGGCCTGTTTACCTTGTTCTTCCAGTCATACGCCCACCTGAGGATTTCCTCCTTCGATGCCTCCGGAACGCGAGTCCAGTCGATTGGGATGTTTGCTATGGAGGCGGGCACGAAACGAAGGTAGGAGAAGTTTCCCATTGTGTATCGCTCTGAAGGACAAAAAAGCCTAAAGCCTCGGTTCAAGAGCGTAAGACATCTCAGAAGGTGTTGCTTGATATTTGGCTCTGCCGACTCGCAGTAGTAAATGACACACTGGTGACGTCAGGGCCCGTTAGGAGCGACTTCCCAGCGAGTGTTCGAACCATCTTCATGTCTCCCATCTAGCTTGAATTTGCGAACGATTGTCCATCAGGATCCTCAAGCAGAATCGAGGACGCATCGCACATGGACCAGACGTCCATCACGAAGTTGTTCTCTCATTTGTTTCTTTCCAATCTGCCAATCTGCGGACATTGTTAAGAGACAAATATTTCTGGAACTAAGAAGAGCAACGCTACCATTGTTTATCCAGTCGAGCGTGCTGCGGCAAGATATCTGCCATCTCCAGGAGAGAAAGATAGCGGATTGCCAGTGGTCGTTTCGGCTGGTGTATGGATCTGTTACACAAATCCTCGGATTCCTTGACCTTCTTCTGTACAACAGTCAGCTCGCCGAGTCACTGTGCCTTTGAATGATCATGAGAAAGCATTGGTTGGGTTGTGATTGTGGTGTGGGAGGAGGCAGGTATGGAAGGCGACGAGTGAATTGTTTTCGCTCTTTTCTCTAGCTTTTGCCTCATCCTCAGTTGAAATGACATTTTTTATTGGTGCTCCGACAACTTGGGACCCTTCCCTCCCATCCAGTATTCCGCCATGCCCGTGCAAGGTAATTTGGCCTTACAAGGAACCACCCGCTCCAAGCCCCAAGGCCATTGACTCTGTTCCGCCGAATTTGGGTTGCCAGAATAGGGTTTCTGGGCCTCGGTGGACAACCAAACATGATATCAGGATGAATATCATGAGTCGAGGTCCGGAATGTCATGGGTATGACTCAGAAAGGCCGCCATGTAATTAATCTATAACCTGCCAACAATTGATCTCAGCCCTGGACACCAACATGAAAGATTAGACGGCCCCCAATTTTTTTTGGCATATGGACAGCAGGAATCCAGTTTCAGATTGATTTCGAATTGGAATATAAGAGGTAGGATTCGGGGCCTGAGGCATCCAGGATGAATTTTTAAGCTTCAAGGTTCAAGGTTTGTGCGCGTGACCATGAAGCGGAAGCTTCCAAAAATGGACTGAAGGTATGAACGCGGCCAGCACATTGATTGGTCGAACGTCCAGATAAGAAAAGCAGCCGTGGAGACGATCCCTCTTCTTCCTCTCTCCCACGGCCCGAGTTTTCGACAAGGGCACAATTCTGTACCACGAGCTTTTGTCATGAAGTTTAGGTGAGCAGTGAACGTTCCTTTTCCTTGAATAGGAATTGACAAAAAAAAAAAAAAGTTCCTCACTCAAGTTCAACGCCGTCTCAGAGTGGTGGGATGAATATATCGCGTATGTGCTATCAACTTCCGCAGACATTCACCTTAACAGTCCCCCAGCTATGACTCCCTCAAGAAGTACATTTACCAACTTGAGAAGCAACAAGCGGGACGCGACCAACTTCTCTCAGTTGACCCGGAATCGAACGAACGCATCTCCTTACTCAGTCAGGATGACGCGAGCAAGACCGATGCCCTGTTCATTCCGTTGCTAGATCGAGAATTGAAAAGGATCATCGCATTTTATGATCTCCAGGAGAAGGAACTCTTCGAAGAGCTGAAGGACCTCGAGAACGATATAGAGTTACAAGACGAAGTGGGCTTACAAGGCGAAGAGACTTGGGGGCATTATGCGGACGAAGAGGACGAAGAGGACGACGACAGTATTTCGCGGAGTCCGGAAGGCGCAAGGCGCTCTCTCAGTCACCAGAGGAAGAGATCTACATCCCGTCGTGCTGCAGGTACACTTTTTTTTATATATCACCCTTCGTGACTTTATTCATGTCGTTCGTCCCTCAGTGGGCCCACATACATTTCCATTTCCTCGGAGGCTTAGTGTCGCATCCATGGAGGAACCTGCCAATCGTCTCGACGAAACCTCAGCTTCCCGACCTAGATCATCATCTCTGGCGGGTACCTTAGGCAAACTCACGACCAAGTTGACAAACTTAAAGGGCAGCATCGCAACTTCACCGTCTGTTCCCGATCCAACAATCTGGACCTCTCAGTCTGACTATGCGTACGACATCCGTCTACTTTACAAACGCAGGATCACAAACATTTATATCGCTTTTACCAACCTCCGCTCATATATCGAGATCAACTATGCCGGCTTTCGCAAGATCATCAAGAAATATGACAAAGTCACTTACTCCGAGCTCAAGGAGAGGTACCTCCATGAGGTCGTCGAGGAGGCTATGCCTTTCACCCAGGCCTCCAAGGACAAGTTGATTGAAGCCATCAACCGCTTGACGGACATGTACACCAAGTGTGTTTCTCGAGGGGACAAGTCCATTGCTCTCCAGCAACTACGCCTTCACCAGCGGGAGAATATTGCTTGGGAAAGAGACACCGTATGGCGGCAGATGATAGGAAGAGAGAGGCGCGGTGAAGGGGATATACGTCATCCAGCTGGTGCCGTTCTCCTGCAGCCTCCTGAGCCTGGCATTGTCAACATTCCCACCCCCGTCGGCAAATTCAAGGTTACGAAGAAGAGCATTTTTAAGCTTATTGCACTGCTGGTGTTTATCACCCTGTTGAATGTTTCTATTGTGAAAGAACGAGAAGCGAATAGATGCTTCGCTATCTTGACGTTCTGCACCATCCTTTGGGCAACTGAGGCGAGTAAATTCATATACTTTCGAAACCAGTTTTGTTGCTAAGAGCAGGTTCGAACAGGCCATTCCCTTATTTGTCACCTCGATGTTTGTCCCTTTGCTACTAGTACTGCTCCGCGTCATTCGCGACAAGGATGGGATTCCAATGTCCACGCCTGACGCAACGAAGTAGGTTCTGTTTGCTGTCATACTTGAGAAACCCAACCGAGTAACATCATCCCCACGTAGATATGTCTTTTCCATCATGTTTTCGCCAACTATCATGCTCCTTATTGGTGGTTTCACCATCTCGTCTGCGTTGAGCAAGACCAACATCGACCGGGTAATAATCACACGTGTTTTGAGCCTTGCAGGAACACGTCCAAGCACGGTTCTCCTTGCTTTCATGGTAGTTTCTTGTTTCGCAAGCATGTGGATTAGGTGTGTGTACCTTTTCTATGGTGACGTGTCAACTCTTAGGATCTTACATTGTCGATTACACCTTCAGTAATGTGGCCGCTCCTACGCTCTGCTTCACTTTAATTCGGGTACGAGCCCAATTTTCTTGCTCTCATTTGGAGATCTGACGAATCCAATACTACAGCCGATCTTGCGCACTTTACCTCCAAAGTCGTCATTCGCCCCATGTCTCATTGTAAGTTCAGTTCGATAACAAGAAGAATGCCTAACATAACATCGACCAGCTTGCAATTGCTTTAGCAGCTAATATCGGTGGTCAAAGCTCCCCAATATCTTCCCCTCAGAACTTGATCGCTCTCCACGCGATGCACCCGCCCATAGGTTGGGCCAGCTGGTTTGCAGTCTCACTCCCAGTCTCGGCCTTATCCATCTTCCTGATATGGCTTTTCCTCCTTGTATCCTACCGTCCCTCACGCTCGCCTGATGGTGAAGGAGAGATCGAAATAAAAGCTATTCGACCTACAAGGGAACCATTCACGGCGAAACAGTATTGGGTTACCTTTGTTTGCCTGCTGACAATAGGACTTTGGTGTGTGGAAAAAAAAATCGAACAATACGTTGGTGACATGGGAGTTATTGCGATTCTGCCAATATTAGCTTTTTTTTCTACCGGTGTTTTAAAGAAGGTTGGCTATAATTACTTCGATGGTGCGTAGAAGATGCTGACCGTGTGGACAGGACGACTTTGATTCCTTCATGTGGACGATTGTATTCTTGGCAATGGGAGGCATGGCATTAGGCAAGGGGTTCACGAAGAGTGGTTTATTTGAGATCATGGACGTGATAATCCGTGACCTTGTCGATGGGTTCTCACTATACACTGTCGTCCTCATTCTCTCTCCCGTGGTTCTGGTTAGTGCCTTACGTTTAATGATCGTCGCCGTCTTAGTTGCCCGTTTGCAGGTGGTTTCAACCTTTATCAGCCATACAATAGCAAGCGTACTCCTAGTGCCCATCGCCAAGGAAGTTGGAGGGAACCTGCCAGTTAATCACGCAAATGTTCTTATCTTCATCACGGGGCTCATTTGTTCTGCTGGGATGGGGATGCCAGTGTCCGGTTTTCCGAACCAGACAGCGTGAGTGTGACTATACTAGTCCGCGCGATTATAGTATTGACCTTTGGAATGTGCGGTGATTGTAGAGCTACCCAAGAAGACGAATTGGGCGAATTATATTTGACCAACGTGGATTTCCTGAAAAATGGCGTCCCGTCAAGTATCATCGCTACGCTGGTGGGATCTCGATTTATTTTGGTCCCTGATTGGTTAACCTTATCGTTTCCACTTTTACTTCAGGTCGTTGCTACGCTTGGGTTCGTGATAATGAAACTTATTGGGTGAATTCACGCTGTCTCCCTGGACATCCTTTGTTTTTAACTTGACTGACATGTTTCTCTGACCTAGGATTTAATTTTAGAAAAAGATGTTGCTCCATTTATTTCTGCCTTGTCGCTGCGACTTTTTTTTTCACGCCTTTTATGTTCTATTTTGTTTCGAAGCAATCGGATCTTCATAATAACCGAGATCGGGTGCTGAGTTCAATAATAACGAATCCTGGGTTTCCGTTGCCTTTGTATTGTAAAGATCTCGGACATGTCAAAATCATCCTCTCGGGGCGTCATCTGACGAGCGTTTTGTCAAAACTGACCACGCAAACGGGAACTACCTCGTTTCATCATGTTTTTTATTTAGCTTTGCGCACGATCTTCTCGGCCGCCATCCACGTGAAAAGGGATCAGGTACTTCGCCTTAACCGTACCAACCAAACATCGTTTAAATGTGTCAATTGTCTACAACCTGTCGCACGTTGCTAACAACAATTAATCCCCGTTCCTGGGCAATGACAGAAGTGGAGTGTGACCCTCCTTATGAAATTATTTCCAGCGGCTTACTCTGGGATGGGTGAATCAATCAGGACGGTGATGCCTTTCAGTTGTTCAGTGTGGCCCAGATATTTTTGGCAACTTATCTCTTTCTGAGAGCCTTCGGTACCGCCCTTTGTTGAAAAAATTCGCAAGGCACCGGAGGAAACATCCGAATCCCCCGTGGCATGATTAAATGATTGCTAGCAAACGAGCTGGCACATGGCACATGGCACAACTAACATTTTTTATCCCAGTTGTGGGTGATAAGATGGCTCGAAGATTTCTATTCCTAAAAAAAAAATTAAATACATTTTCGCGGTTTAAACGGATTTTATTCGATTTTTTCCAACTAAAGTAAAATATGCATGTAGGTAACGTCTCCTAAAAAACAAAGGGGAGAGAAAAGTAGACCGAGGTATCAAGCAGAGGCAATGACAGTATTATGATACATGTGCCCGCTGGGAGGAGGGTATCGGGAGAATATTACTGATACAGGGTACATGGTAATTAGTATGAAGATGAATGGAAGCCTAAGGGAGCCGGTAGGAAGCCAAGTTGGTATACAATTAGCAAGAATAAAGAGATGGAAGAATTGCAAAAGAAAGAAAAAACAAGCGACCAAATTACCAGGGACGGTGGGGCCCGTGGGGGTGACTTGATTCTGCGTTACTCTGGTATTCACGGCGCAAGGGGAAGCTTCCAGACTCCGAGAAGCGGCCATTGACTCCATGCCGCTGGTGGTCGACAAGGCCATTCACTTCAACGGGCCAGTGTTCAAGGGGACTCCGCGTAAATCTGGAGAAGGCCTTGTCACGAATGATCCCACCTAAACTGTGATGATGTTCAGACGAATTCGGCGTCGTGGGTGAGGTGGGTGATGGGTTGGAAGCGGAGTCCTCATGCGAGGTGTCCGACCATATTAGTCTGGAAGCATCATAAGATGTCGAAGGTTGGTATCGAGCAAACTCATTGTTCATTGACGGTCGAACTTGATCTTGGCTAGAGCGTGGTCTATTATAAGGCCGGAATCGTGGAGACCATTCTAGCGACTTCCTGATGAAGTGAATATTTTTATGAGAGATATGCTCTGTGAGAAATCAATGGACTCACGGGGAAGAGACATGCGACAATGAGTGCCACCTATCCAGGGATGATACTTCACTGAAAGCCCTGGGTCTGGGAAAATCATCATCCATGCGTAGTCGCCGCAGAACTGCAGCGGCGTCCTGCGTGACAGAACCTCTTAGATCCTCCATGGCAGAGATGGGAGGCAGGGCATAAGGCGACTTCGGGTTTGCCTCTCCCATCGACTGTATGGGCGGCAATTTCAATTCATCGTTGTTGGGAGAACATTCCGTGATGTTGAGTGATCTGGTGTCGACTGATAGGCCGCCTGTCTTCGTGGGTGGAATGGGTTTGCGGTAGGCCGAAGGTGGGTGGCTCGCGAACAACGGGGTGTAGAGGTCTACGGAGGAAATAGGCGACAATGTAAGAGCATTCTTGGTGAAGGGGGACGGCATTGAAAGCTCTGAGTATCTAAAATTCCACTGTGGCGACGCTGAAGATTTCTCTGCGTCAAGTCCATCAAGAGGGGCATGTCCAGCATTCGAAATCATGACGGTCCAATTATTATTACTTGGTGCAGGAGGAATCTGCATTACTGGATTTTGTGCTGACTTGCGGGAACGTCGTCGGATCTGGCCATTCGGGATCACCTGTCCAAATCCAGGCTGATCAGGGGACAAGCAAGTACTTGGGAAATTTGGTCTAGGGGCCCGAATACTACCATCAATTACGCACAAGTCGTTGTCATTCATGGATACGCACCCAAAAAGAGGTATCAACTCGTCCCGAATAGCCCACGCTACCCTGAACGGAACACCAATCAATCAAGCTGCAACATAACATACATTAAGAAAGATCAGAACCTTCTTGAAAGCCTGAGAGCCACCTAACACATCATCAGCACAATTCTCGCCTGTCTGTGACTTGGCAACGACCAGGGCTAACCCACCTCGTATGGCATCCATGTACCTTGAATTTTCAGGTACCCGCCACGCACACGACGAATAAGTGGCGCAAGATTTGGCTGCGATTCAATCATTTTCACGATGTCGGCTAGAAAGGTATCGCCGCCGTCAGTTGACAGGGTGAGGTGTAAATGCACTGCAGCTACACACCTTTAGAATTACCAAGTGCTAGGGATAGAATAATGTCAGCGACGTTGGTTCCGTAACAAGGAGAATGAAACCCACCCTTCCAGATGCCAGTCCAAAGGATGTATCCATCGTCAATATCCATCATTATCCATTGACCGTTTAGAGGGTACTCGTATACTGGGCTGCAAGTAAACATGTCAGGACAACTCTTCGGTCCAACGGTGCCTATACAGGAATACCAACATGTAACCACGAGGATCATTTGAAGTGATATAGCGACCCTTCGTAACTTGATGCCTTGCGCTGGCGTAAGGACGGAATCGAGAGCCCGAGGATGCTGAAGATGTTGTCTGGGCTGTATCCTGAACACGGGGGAACACTTAGTACACGATTCGTAGGGGAGAAAGGAAAACCGAAACTCACTTGGAGCATGCCCGTCGACATTGTCACGGACAAGGACAGAAGCAGGAAAGATATACACTTGTGGAGTATAAGTAGGAACCGGGAACAGGGTGGGATCCGCGAATTGCAGAGAAAACGGAATTGTATAGATCAGTTGATCATTTGGAACGGAAGAACGCACCCCGGTATATCTACTCGTGGCATCATGTACTAAATAATGAATTCCAACAAGGGTGCAGTTAGGTCCCAAACTGACGGCATTTTCGGACTGTCTCCGGTGACAGACCACTGTCGCTCAGCCGAACCCAATCTAGATGAACCACGCGAAGATCTGTCACTATCGTCTTCGTACATGGTAAACTCAGAATAGAAAGGTCAGGAATCTAAATGACACGGCCTCGGCAGCACTGAACCGAGGACCCCGCAAAGCATAGATCTTATCTTGACGCTCCTGACCCAACTGGTGTTAGCGCCAACAAGGCCTCCGTGTGCTCCAACGTGCCAGAACTAACCTTCCTATTAGGGCCGTGTGAGTTTCCTAAGGCAATCTTCCTTCCATTGTCAAGTCAACAGGGAAGGCCACACCATATTTCAAGGTTGCCACGCACCATAGATAGTACAAAACGGTGACCTTCACACTTCAAGTTGATGAGAGCCATAATTGCAAAGAAACAATGTGGGCTGGGATGAGCCATCAAACAATCGGGGAAATTACCTAATCTAGCGTGCTTGTGTCCAAGCGTCGACAAGGTCCATGGCAACACACAAGGACTGTGATGAAACGTCTTGACCACATAGGAGCTTGTTGGGAAAAGATGTGACACACACGTCAGCTGGAAGTGTTGGAGCATTGCCGTTACAATCCAGGAACCCTCTTTATTCAGGAATCAGGAAAGATATAAGACGCGACCAGAAACACAGTCCTCATCCTCAAAGAGGCAGGATATCCGCAAATTCGCGTGGGCTATGCTAGCCAGAAGGAGTTATCTCCCCGGCAAGGTGTAGTTAGTATTCGAACAATCATGAAGATCTTGCCGTTCCTGAGAAGCCCACCTCGATCGGAAACACATGATCGAACCGGGCTGGCTCGGACTAAATCGCCGAATTCTCGTAGCTGTGAAGCGTGCTTGCTGGGGATTCTTCGCTATCGGTCCCGTCTACACGATCATTCTTGGGACCAATTTCACAACGAGTATCCATCTAGTCATGTACTTTACAAAGATTCAAAATCATAGAGATCATCGAAACAAAAACACAATTCTTCCAACATGGTTCACAGCTTAGCGAACATTCTTCCATGGGTGCATCATAGGCCATGGCCTTGAGCAGCAAATCTGGTGAGAGTGTTGCGAACGTCGACGGCGTCAGCACCGCTAACAGTGTAGATAATTTGGCTGAGTTCGAAGCCGTTGAATTGACTTGCCGCGCAAATCGTGTATGCGCCCATGTTATCGAAGCCCAGCCAATCGCCTACTTGAAGTCCACCAGGCAAGGTAGTTTTTGGGCTGACACAGTCAATCGAGTCGCAAGTTGGTCCCCAGACACTACATAAATGCGTTTCTTCGTCCTCTGCAACGTGGAAGGATCCTTTCATGAAGAGAACGTAAGGGTGAACTACTTGGTGGTCGAAAAGGATGCAATTGAATGAGCCGTAAACGCCATCGTTAATATAATCTATCTCATTTGAGAAAATTAATCAATGAAGTACCACCAAGTTGCAATGAAACTCACACATCACGGCAGGCTGGTCGGATGAATCCAGGTCAGTCTTATCAGTAAATGTTGCCGTGGGGAGACGTCCAAGAGGTGCACGGCGGGCAATAATATTGGTGGCCAATTTAAACGCCTTAGAGACATAGAATCTTCCAGGTTCAGCAATAATTTTGAGGTTGCGTCGATCAGGAAAGTAGCGTTCGATCGACACCTTGATAACATTCGCAGCTTGCTCAAAGAGCGCATCTTCGAACCCACCACCAATATCAAGGAGGTGAAAGTTATACCCGACTTCTTTAGCCCAATCGAACACAAGGCGGGCACGATGAATCGCATCCATGTATACTGTAGGGTCATAGCATCCGCTTCCTACGTGGAAGCTAACCCCGATCACGTCTAGATCTAGCTCCTTTGCCTTAGCGAGCAGGCCGGGAACGGTGACGAGGGGAGCGCCAAATTTGATGCCGAAAGCACAAAGACTCTTAGAGTCGTCAGTGAGGATGCGGACGACGCACTTGGCTCCTCGATGAGCGGCGGCGATTTTGTATAATTCATCGGAGTTGTCGAAAGTCATCATATCGACTCCGACTTTACCGGCATTGCGGATGAAGGATTGCACCTTGCAAGGGTTGGCGTAGATAATGTTAGAGGGTTCTACGCCGCCTATCGATAAAACCTGAGAAATTTCATTGTTGGATGCGCAATCAAAACCAGTTCCTAGAGCCGCAAGAAGGCGAATGACGTAAGGATCTGGGTTGCACTTGACAGCTAAAAAGTTGATGCGTCTCAGTACGTAAGGCAGGAGATAGCGTTATCTAACACACCATAAAACGGCATGATCTCTGGAAGTGAAGCCTTCCAGCGTTTGTGTTGTTGATAGACCTGGCTAAGATCCGCAACAAAGAAGGCTTTCTCAGCATCCAAAACATGGGCAGATGCCAGACGTGAGGCATTGATAATCCCGTTACGAAGATGAGTATCGGGATAACCGTGGTGCAAGGGTGGTAGGGAGGGGAATATGACATCTTCCTCAACTATTTTGGCTTGACGGTCGCCTTGAGACTTTATGGTCGCATAGTGCGACGGCGAAAGGATATCATTGACAAGAGCAGCCGTTGACCGAATGTTACTTTCAAGACGCATATAAGCCCCTGGGGAGGAGCTTAAGGCAAAGTCAATGGGGTTGACTGCCAGCAAAGTTTCCAGAGGAGCCATTGACCGCGAGAATCTCGAGATTACAAGTCCGGTCAATCTAAGGGGATCTATTGAACGCGATGACAGCGGGTGGGTGCGTTCGGCGGATTTTGGTAGAAACGATATAACTCTGTGTGATGGCCCGAATTACCGAACCTGAACCGCCACGGTCGATGGCGAGCCGGGCGGATAGAGGACGGTAAATGTCCCGGGCTTAGTCAGTCGATATGGGTTCCTCGCTCCCTGTACAGCGAGGATACGCTTGAAGGGCGAATGGTGGTGAAAAAGGGTCTCAGATGCAGAGAAAAAACGATGGCAAATTGGACTAGTTTCTTTTCGATGCTCCAAGTGGTATGTCAGGGAGGTTCGCCTGTTTCTGGGAGTCAGGATTTGTATCGGAACAGGAGTCACATTCTGCGCACCGCGAACTGATGACCACCTAAAGCGAACATCATAAGCGATAAAATTTTCAGTGCAAGGAGAAGTACGCTTACTCAAGGGTCAACAAACGTAGATCCTTGTTTCTTACTTGACTAGTAATGGTGGATCAATATGTCCCCAGTGCCGTACGATGTGTCCGACGACGCTGAAGGAAAGAATGAAGCGGTGCACTGTTGGGGCGTCGCTGGTTCAAGGGAAATTGCAGCGGAGTTTCTTAAAACTATCAACATTCTCATCATCGACGGCTATTGCCGAGGGCATCAGTTCTTCCTCGAAGTTCCTTGCTCATGCGATGTTAAGTACTGCTCCAGTGCGTCATCAAATTTCGTTGTGTAACTAGTTGCCCAGACCAGTTATTAAGATTTATCGCAACGAGTCCAATAATCAGACGCTCAGCGATCAGCCCCGGAATCTGGATAATCATCTCGAAGAGGGCCATGTCCTTCATCGATCACTGTGATACGGCATAAGGAGTATGGCAGTTCCGTCGAGCTAAATTCTTTCCTTTGTATAGATAATTGAAATCGACCTCGAGTCCCACCTTGATCACCGTCTCTTGATAACGATTGTTGTCAATCTCGGAAAGTTAAAAATGGGTCCGACTATTGCGATAGGATGTTTTTACCGGTTTACGCCCTCTCCAGGTAACCTACACCACGCAAGGTCCGCGCACCACCTTCAACAGAAACGTTCGTAAGACCTTATTAACCGAGGTGAACCAATTTGCGGGGTAATCTGATTAATGAACACTCATTGGCCCAAAAATCAGCCCAAGTGCGGATGCTACTGTGATCCTTATCTATAGGAAGCCCGTCGAGCTTTGAATTTGGCTCAATTCCCTTCCGAGTCCCGAGTGACAAGATTGCGCCATCCCCGTAAGTTAGTTACGAAGCCAATTCAATTTTTGCCATTCTTGGAAGAACTCCGTAGATTCAGACGACATAGAATTCCCAGTTCGGCCGAGGCTGTCCCCCATAGAAATCTGTGGTGTTGGTACCTGACTTCTGCATAACGGTGGTTTGACATTACCGATTGGTATCGAGCGCGCAAAACCCACATTTGTCATAAAATGTTGACCGCAGTGGGGCCGACTTTACCCGACAGTTTTTCTTCATGACGGTCCTTGGTACAGTATAACATTTGGGTCCTCATCAACGTTACCACGGCTCCTTGGTGTTCCTGTTGTTGCGCCAAACAAGGAAGGCGGCCTCCATATCAACTTAAACTTGAACTTGGACTCCCCGAAGCCGGATCACCTTTGCTCGAGAAAACGCTGGCCGTTCGTACAAGCTGCCACGAGTGTGTCGATGTCAATTCGTCAAGCAACAGTTTGACATGTTCGGAGCTCACCGCAATTTGATAATCTTGTTTATTCATCATGATATCCGATAAAGGAAGTGTACTCCATGAAGACGAATCCCTGCAAAAGAAATCAACGGGCACTTGGAGTCCAAACCAAGCTGACCATTCACATTCCTACTCTGTTATGATCACCACATCAGAGCCACTATCTGGCCTTGATAGACGACGCCGGGATTTCTGGGTCAACGTACCTTCGACACCTTTAAAAGTCAAATGGAGACGGCAATCATGAACCTCAAAAACTTGCTTCCCTTTGTCAGAAGTTTAACGAAAACGCATCCTGCACAAACTAATGCCGATCTCAAGGCTGCCTACTTATTTAATTATCGTTATGCAGAGTGTGATCATGTACACTTACTGAGTCCTGACCGACCTAGGGCCAGCCAGATTGACATTTGTCACTGCTATTACTGGACGAAGAAACACTAGACTTGAAAGCAAACTTGAATGGGGATTAGGAGTCTGGTCTGCATATGAATCGTTCCCAAATCGTTCCCCAAGTCCCAGTTCCTAAAGATAATCCTGGCAGTATCCCCTTCAGGCCAAGTCTTGTGGGGCCTATGGTTACCCTGTTCGGAACAGAGCGCCGGACATGTGGTTGCAAATGAATTTTACATACCACTTTCTGTCTGATGTGGACCTGGTGGCCTTAAAGTAGGCTACAAAAGGATATGACAGGCCGAACTCTTTGCGATTGAATATATAATGTCAGCTCTGGAAAGCTAATCATTAGTAGGTGTTACGGAACTATCCAGTTACACGAGGCTGAGCCACACCAGAAAGAGCAAGGCCTAGAACACCACGTGGGACTAATCTCCAAATACTGATGTCGCGACTCGCATAGCGCTTCATATGAACCAAGCCGACGGTACTTAGTCCCCACGAATTCATAACGTGTTGGGTAAGTCCCCTTAGAATATCAGAGATAGAAGAGAACGTCAATGCTACCTATGTATTAGACTATGAAAACGTGGGCACGCACATCCCCGTTTACTGCGACTCTATCTCCCTTTCGTTTCCGCATGTCAAGGATTGTCAAAACCAAGTGACTCATCGCTCTGAAAATTTCCAGGTCGAAAACGGTTTCGTTTATTGAAATATCTATGCCCGGTTAGGCCCTAACCGTTGACGCTTTAGGGGTGAATTATCACAACCCTACAAGTTTGAATACAATTGTGTCATGTTCCTGGCGGACGCCGTCTCCTTTGGCCCTTTGACTTGAGGAGACCTTCAGGCCAAACCCCCAGCCCAGTGGCGAGGGTGGGGTTCACGTTCAGGAGTTATAATTATGGTGAAGTTGCCTTCAAAGTTAAAACCGAGCGAGAAATGAACCTAGCGGTGGCCCAACCTCAAAAAAAAGGTAGCGTCGGAGATATTATATGGGCCGTCCTGTCGTGAAAGTCTCTCTTAATCCTTTCAACCGAAGATCTTTGCTGTCTGCGATTGTTGCAATGGCGCCGAGCCAAAAGGTTTTACTATTGTTATTCATCTACTTTTGTTAACTATGACGCCGACGAGTCGTTTCTAGCTGCTCCATAATACATACCAATTACAGGCTAACAGAAGGGACTGCTGGGGTCCACAAGAAGCGAATCTGAATCTGAACAAGACAACTGCATTCCGAAGAAAACCTTAAGTCCTCTTCCATTCGTGAAAAATGATATTTGTGAGAGGACGTCAAGAAGCATTGGAATAGTGAAATACATATGTATGCTGCTGAAATATCGAATTTGTTGTCGGGTATGAATTGTGAAGTCCAAGGTTACCGTGTGGCCTTCTATTTAAGGTTATATTTTTCTCTACCAGTTGGAGACATTGAAACCCGACTCGGTTGTTGGATAGGTTTCGTCGATGACGGTCGTTTCCCTGGGAGCAGCGTGGGTGTGGCAATTCGCTGGGCAAGGTTTTCATTGGTCCTATTGCAATCTTCGTTTGAGTCTCCCCATTCAAGCAAGCCACCTAAAGGTATATGCTGAACAACAACACGTTTTCCTAGTACTTCAGCCTGTTTTTGGGTTTAGACAAGGGGTGGAAAGATTGTGCCAGCCAACTTACTTCATACATCTTGAACAAACCAGAATTTACTTTGCTCCAGTTTGGGACACCAGCAGCAATAGAATGTAATTGGGGGGAATGTTCATGGAAAGATCCTTTTTTGACGTCAAGGATACGCATTACAGCGATAAAGTATAGGTTCGTGGCAGGCAACGGCCGGTGCAAAACTGCCGCCACAGGAATGTCCGTTTGATCTTCGTTGGATTATTTCAGGTAAGAAGAAAGAAAGTTAAGAAATAAAAAGGTGATAGTCGGGAGATAATACCTCGAAGTTGCCCGCTGCCAAAAATGTATGGCAGGAAGCAATAGTCGTCTAAACCCCAAACGCCATGACTTCCTGCTGGTTCTAGCCTGTAGACGTCTTGAAGTCGCCAACATAGTCTGAGATAGCGGAGGAAGACAGTCAAGACGAGATCACGTTCCTGTTCAATGTGAGGGTCGAAAAAGCGGACCAAGGTTAAGCACAGAAGGAATAGAGCAAAAGAAGTTTCGTGACCAGTTCCATAATCCATTCGAATGAAATGTCCGAAGGAAGCCAGGAAGTAAGGCTTTACGTAGGGGACGACCTGGGAATGCCCGGGACCTAGAAGCTGTTCAAGAACGGTGTCTGCTCTCTGCGTGGAGCACTTAACACGGCGACAGTGAATGAAATCAGTAACCAACCTCTTCTAATCGCTGACCCCACGTTCGAAAAGCAACATTCCCGAACCGTTGCGGTGTTTTCAGGGGTGGGATGTCATCAATCCAGGCATCGAGCGTATGCAACAATGCCAACATCCTGTCTACTGGCTAAGGGACTTGAATGTAGAAGCAATTGAATTTAATAAACAATATACCTGACTATGTCCTTCTGGGTTCCAAGGAAGATAGTAACCGACAACTGACTCATTCAATCGTCGTAGGAAGATCATGTAATCATGATAACAGCATTTGTTCTTCCACCGTTCAACATCATCATCGGTTTTAATCCTGGCTACAGGAAGGGCCCCTAGCAGAGATATGTTATCCAGAGAAATAGCCCGAAGTTGAGGAGGGCCGTTGGTTGTTGTATCCATGCAACTATCGATCCTGCCCGAAAGGCGCCAATGTCACGGTATCGTGTGCCTTGGTGTCACGCATCACTCCATGGTTCGTCTCGAGTCAAGCTTATTCTCAAACCCTCCACTACTTTCATACGACGGACATGCCACCATACGATGATTGGAACAAGATTGACGAAGAGGAGGACGATGAGTTACTGGACACTTCTGTGACACTGCTCGAACTTTGTATCCCACACTCGTTACTCAACTTGTCCCAATAGGTCTTCGATTCTAAGCGGGATGTCATCCTATTCTGCATCGACTGCTCTGAGTCGATGCTAAGGCTGTACGACGATCCAAAATATGAGGATGTACAAACGTGCCACCTATACAATGCCCTTGAAGCAGCAATCCAAATCCAGAAGAAAAAAATCATCGTTGGACCGAATGATTCTGTCGGTATTCTACTCTTCAACACCGTGAGATCTGAGCTTGTGGCGTGAATATCTCAAATTGCTTAGGATATGACTGAAGACTAGGAAATCAGACAACGATCGAGGCCAGGGTGCAGATATCAAACGAAATACGTATCTCTTTCAACCGATTGCACCCCTCAGTGCCCCCAAGGTTCAAGAAATTATTCTCCTCCTTGATGGTTTGTCGCAATCCCAATATGCTACCACTTGGTCTTGAACTCGTACAAAGCTTTCCGTGAAGATAATTCTGAGTTAAGGAATGCCTTCCCTCCGCTGACAAATGCAAGTGTTCCAATGGGGGACGTTTTTACGAGCTGTAACTGGGTCATTCGCGATGGGTCAGCCTGGGCAACCCTTTTTGGTGACAGATACTCACAGGGCGGCTATATAGTGCGGCCAAGATGGCCTCGAAACGAGTCTTCTTGATAACAGACGAGGACAATCCTCACCCCTCAACTGGCAGCAAGCAACTGATTACTTCTGCTCGGACCACCCTCATTGTATCACTTCTTTGTCATCTGGAATTTTTCTGATGCTGAATCCACCTCAGGACCTCACACAGGCCGGTGTTGCTGTGGAGCCCTTCTTTATCAGTACGGACGACAAACCATTTGATGTGTCTAAATTCTACTCAGTACGATCTTCTGGTCCACTTTTCCTGAAAGCTAATTTAAGTCTCACTCAGTCTGTCCTTGTACCCACGAACCTTGGGGATGATGATGAACTGCAAGAAGAGTCTTCCATACTCCCAGAATCTATATCTGTCTCTCGCATTGAAGACTTGCTGTCTCAGATGCGGTTTCATGAGGTGCCGAAGCGGTCTCTATTTAGCGTGCCTCTAGAATTGGGAGACGGTTTCAAAATTGGTATCAAAGGGTATGGCTATATTAGAGAAGCTCCACCACCAAACACTGCTAACATGACCCCACCAGATATGGTTTGGTGACTGAACAAAAGAAAGGGTCGTATAAGTATTTTATAGATCTTGGAGACAGGATGGAGGTTGCCACTGTTAGTACTAATTACGTTGACGAGGTAAGAGCTATGTCATACACATCTTCCGCACTACATTGAGTGAATTCCAGGACCGGCAAGCAGCAGTCGAAAAGGTGAAAATTACATATGGTCCCGAGCTTGGAGCTAGTGCAAAAGGGGACGAAGACGAAGAAGATGAACCAACAGTTTCTGGACTCCGAATGGTCAAATCGGGTAGCCGCGTAAGTTCCCGCAATCCATTTTGGAGATTAATAACACCTCCCTCTCTCGATAGCCCTTTTATACAGCAGAAGAAGTCCGGTCTTTCCGCACCTTGGATCTTGAACCAGGTCGACGGCGTTTTCATTTTTTCTTTTCGTTTCCTAAATTTGTATTTAGGAATTAAACTTCTCGGTTTCAAACCACGGAGTGAACTCGCGTTCGAGGATAACGTCAAACATTCCATGTTCATTTACCCCGATGAAATTGTATGAATTTACGCATATCAGTTTAAATCTATCTGACAACATTTTCAAGACATACTCCGGGAGTAAACGGACCTTCAGTGCATTGTTGCGCACGATGGTAGCGAAAGATAAAATCGCAATTGCGCTGGCACTGATCAGGAGAAACGCGACGCCAATATTTTGTGCCCTTTTGCCACAGGTATCGTATTGCACTATCCACAATGGCTTTTTGATCTTAACCTCGACCATGCCGACAGGAAGAAAAGGTTGATGAAGGCGGTTGGACGGATCCGGCTGGTTTCCACCTCATGCCGCTCCCTTTTGCCGATGACATCCGGCCAGCTCCGATCGAAGAGGGATTCCGAGGTGCCACTTATCTTTCATTCCTGGTCAAACACTTCTAAAAACTCATTTGATCCAAAGCTTCGGATGAAATCAGGGATCTCGCCAGCATATGGATCGGTAAGCTCTCAGTCAAGAACGGGACATATCCGCCTGACTCGTACCCCAATCCCGGTATGACATTTCTCCAGAAAAAGAGTGTAGCTGACAATGGAATTCCCAGCATTGGCCTACCACAATGCTCAATTACAAGCAAGTGCGTTCCGGGAAGAGTTTGACCCTGATTCATTCGAAGACCTAACTGAACCCAAATATGAAATGATTCACAAGGTACTTGCTTGTTCAAACCCAAAAAGATGAAGGCTGATTTGGTCCTCGCAGCGGGCTGGAAAGTTGCTGAAAGACTGGAAAGAAGCCGTGACTAATGATCATTCAGCCAATCTCGTGGTGCCTGTGACTGGTTCGAAACGCAAAGCGGTATGTTTGTCTTCCGTCGGTGATCATGAGTTATTCACACATGTAACAGGATGTCAGCGTGGATGAAGCGGAAATCAAAAGTAAATATGATTCTGGAACATTAGTGAAGGTAAATCTAGCTGTTGACATGTTTGCTAAGCATTGACCTTCCAAACTAACAGTTGCGAGTGGACCAATTGAAGGTATCTATCTTTCTTTCTTACGGACCATTGGTTTTGTGTGCTGAAGCGATAACCATCAGGAATTTTTGAAGGCCAAAGGCCAGAACGTTTCTGGGAAAAAGGCAGACTTGATTGAGCGGGTGTCGGAATGGTTTGATGCACATTAGTTGGCTCTACTCGAATGGCTCGACTTCAAACAACGCCTGAGTTCGATACCGTGTAAATCGCCCTAGGCCGTAAGTCGAGAACTTTCTATTAGTATGAATATACAAAGTGATCCACGTCAATGGCACATTGGACGAGTTTCTCGGGCGAAATAGTACAGAACATCCACCTACCTCATTGGCAGTTCACCTACTAGGAACATGAGATACAATGCTCGACGAACGGTCATGTAACAATTTGGTGTGCCATGGTAAGCAGCCGCAGATCTTTCAATCTATGCCTAGATTAGTCTAGATTCTTTGACCACATGAAGTCTATGGTTTGATAGTCCTATCATAGACTTGCCCATGTGTCCAATCGCACGATCGTAGCATCTCAGTGTTACATAAGATTGCCCATCAACATCCTTTCAGCCTGTCATGACAAAGTATCCGCAAAGTAGATGATCGTACTCAACCAAGATTCAACCAAGATTTGTTTTTTCTTGAACCGAGTCGCAAACGGTGGTCCATGAGAATCAGCTCAGCTCACTCCGGTAATTGTCCGGTAACGACATCTACGTATTACTATTACTCATTGGAGATAAGCAACTCAAATTGCAATCTCATAAATGTTTGCTCAGGATAACTTCCTTGTATTAATCCTCAAAGTACTTCCAAGATCTGCTCCCTCAAGAAAGTGTCAGTGATCAACTTCTGGGCATCATGGGCGGAAACGTGCAAATCGATGAACGAAGTCGTGAAGGGATTGTCCAGAATACATCCCAATGTACTGTTCGTGCAGGTAGGTACACCCTTGCCTCGTCCAATTGCTAGAAACTGAATTTAGGTTGAGGTTGAAGAGCAATCAGAAATTGCAAGAGTCTTTTGATGTCCTGAGGGTGAGTTTTCAAGAAATTTGTTTACGGACAGAACTCAACTTGGGCATAACCTCCTATCCTGTATCTCAGGTGCCGATGCAATGGCTGAAGTGGAGAAACATGCACCGAAATTCACAAATCCGGGCAAACATGTTGCGTTGCCTGATCATGAACAGGTGCAATTGTTGAATCAATGATATGTAGTATTTCATAATACTTAAGCGGGTGTGGCTCAGCCGTGGTACCTCTGGAATAAACTTGGACCTAACTAGCCTTTTGTCACGAATTTACTGACATATGGATATATGCGTGGGATAGACTCAAGCTTTTGAGAAGCCTTCGGCAGAACCAGGCGGGCATTGGGAGTGTCAGGGAATAAATCATTCGAATTCGGTGCGCTGTGGACGCATCCCTTGTTGGCCCATACGGATAAGACTCCAGCTCAACCTGCAGACGAGATACAGTCATAACAGACGGAGGAAACAACTCAAGGACCATCTAAAATGTCTCATGAACTGGGGAAATGTTGGCCAGCTGAGCACTTTCCATCGGAATATCAAAATGGGTAAACTTAATGCCTTTTTCGTTGAGCAATGTAACGATTCTCACCAAGGAGATGACAGCCTAAAACCTCAAGTTGCATTAGTTACTCGCCCAGTAAGAAACGAAAAGGAACGGGTATTTTAAATAATTCAGCAAGAAACAGCATACCTCAGTTGGTTTGGGAATAAACAACTGAGGTTCGGATATGTAACGAGAGTCCCTTAGTATGTACCTAACAACGTAATGCAAAAGGCTAAGCATGGAAGAAGACAAGAAGTAAAGGGCAACTGATTAAAAGAATACCGACAACGACGACGCGAGAACGCGTCTCGTGGCGTGTTTGCCTCGGCTATTCCAACAACAGATGGCTACAGTATAGATGTCAGAAGGCCCGTCCTGCATCTGGCGTGAGGAAACGCAATGTATCATCACTCTTATCCAAAGTCACTATTCGCTCTCCGTACTCTCGGATGAATATTTTCTCCCAATGACCAGCATCCGCCTTACCCGATCCTCTCAGCGTTTCATCTGCTTCTCGTTTCATCTGTCCAAACAGAGATGGGATATCTGATTTATCCAGAGCCGTAGCGATTCTAGCCAGGGTGAACTGCTCTCCCTTTCCAGCACGGAAATGAGCCCAAATTATAAATAGGGTGAGCAAAGCAAAGAGGGCAGACGAAACCGCAGCATAACCTGTGCAAGCATCATGTGTGATTACAAGGCGGAGGACGAAGTAAAAGAGTGGTTACCCATGGAAGATCTGAATATCAGGGTTGGTTTTGACAGCCGTCCAGGAACATATGCTGTTCCTAAATTTCCACCCATATAAATCTGCAATCTAATCAGTAAAATGTTCGCTTGGATTTCCAGGAAATCCATATATACCTTTGTGATGGATTGCAGGACACGGACGTATGAGTCCGCGATAGTATGATTCTGCAATGGGGTAATCGTGAATGCACCTTGGGTGGTGTTGATAGTGTTGATTTGGTCATTGCCAAATATTAATACTGCTTGCGCTTTGGATCCCATGGTGCCCACAGACAAGGAAGGACCAGACTTGTCGGCGAAGTCTGCTATGGAATAAGAGAGAAGAAGCCCCATCTGTCCAGGATGTAAATTGCCCTGTTTAGTGTACTTCTTGTCACTGGCATGAACAGATAAGATTCCCTGCGGGTCACTCCGTGCTTCACGCGTCTCGATTGTTAGATGAGGGGAACACCTGTGTGTAAATGGTCGCATGTCAGACTCTCCATCAGCAACAGCATATGCCCAGATGCTACTAACATAAGGTAAGCAACTTCCCATGTCGTGTCAGCACCTACAATTTGAATCGTTGGTATGCCGGTGAAATTGTACGTTACCACAGTCCGGATGTCGGGTGAACTCCCCTGGCAGCCGGAGACACATTGACCAACTGGCAAAAATAGAAAACCAATCAGTTACACAATGAGGTATTACTGACAAAAAAAAAGAGCAACCTTCCCATCCAATGCTGCCATCGCTAAGACGGCCTTGATTGGTGTGGTTTGACAACGCAAATTGTGCATCCAACATACGGATGGATGGACTTGAAAAGGACGCTGGGAGGTGCATAGCATGAGCGGGCGAACAGAAGATGTAGGAGGACGTACGAAATGAAGAGATGACCTTCACGTCTACACCAACGTCCGAAAGGAAAATGGTCTTAGTCTGGTTGAAAGGGATGGTGGAAATATTGCTGGGCCGATAATCCAGAGTCCCACTGACGTTCGTCTTAGACCAAACACATGCGGGATGGAGAGCAACAACGTCAGTGAGCCAGCGAGCTGTTGCGCCGAAATCCAAATCTACAAGGGAGGGTACTATATAAGGAGAAACTACGCCTGCTTGTTGAGTGAACTACAACCAAAACACAGTAAGTATATAAATTTACACAGATCACGCGTGAAAATTTCACCCACAGAATATCGCACTCCGAGAAAAGTCTCTGCCCATGCAATTAAAGCCGAAAGTTCAGTAGTACTGGATACGGCGGTGGTCTTGAATGGGACGATGCCGGTTACGCTGTCGTCATATGCGTTGGTCATGCAAAGACGTGAAGACAACGAGTTACACACTTGTAGACAGAATCTGCAGGGACGGAACCAACTTTAAAAGCCATCATGTCAGTGTCGAGTAAGACGGCTTCGACAGACACTAGAAGCGTAGGCGGTAAGGGGCGTAGTCAGTGGGTCGGTGACAGAATCTCGAACAAATAATGTAGAAGCTTACGAGCGGCTGGAGTTAGTATCGACGTCGCTATCGACAGAAGCCCTGCGAAAAGGGCTACGGTCAGGTAAGGCGAACAGTGTCTACGGATGATCACCAAAATAGTGTCGAACACTCCGGAAGACGGAATAGAGATGCCATTTATTGCAGCGAGGGGAACACCACCGTGGTGTGTATGCAAGGTGCGGAAAAACTCTTCGCTCTGTTTCATTCAAAAAAATATGACAAACTATTGCAGGAGTGCGATGAACGCCGCTGTTACGTACCTTAATGTTTTCAACGAGGTCTTTCAGCGGCCAGAGTCCAATTGCAATGACCAAAATAGAAATGGAGGTCATCCCTGACTTTACCGATGCTAAAAAAAGCATATAAATTAATAGAGGACGGCAAAGTTGATCCTGAAATAAAGTAACCTATGTCCGCCGTCGACGTATTGCCAGTGAGGAAGTTATTTGCAGTAATCGGGACCACCCGATTATGCACGGTGTAGCAAAAAGTAAGATACGCGATGGCTGAAGTACTGCGTCAGAGGTGGACGGTCGTTCCAAGTGGATATCCTCACCAACAAGGGGTAGGAGGAGGGATTTCATAAGAATCATTCCTCGTGGCGCCTGGGGTGCTTTCCTAGTAGTGTGCACTGGATCCCGGTGGGGTTGCTCGCTCTTTATTGAGTTGGCAATACCGAGATTGTTTGCTTGTTCGTCGCATGAAGATGAGGGATTGTCAGGTGCTGTTGGTGGTGGAACTGAGTTGTGATCAAAGGACTGGACTTCATGCTTTTGTAGCGGCATGTACGACACAGAAGACATGGCAAAATACGGCCCAAGATGTGACGGCAAATGGTGGTTTACAAGGTGGCCGAATGCTATCAAATAAAATGAGAAATGCGATCTTCTAATAGGAGCCATAACAGGCCGTTATATCCCAGGCGCATCTTTGGGAATAACACAACATCAGTAAATCCTGTGCAGTTTTCACAGAACTCCACAGGTCCGAGGTTTGTAGCGCCCATATCAAATTACTGATGGCCCACACTGAAGTAACTCGTTACTAGTAACATGCACCGGTGTGACTTGCAAGACGCCCATCACGGTTGTCTGGGGCGGCCAGCCTCTGTTGTCTACACAGGTCTACACTTGATTGTGAGGACTGGACAAGCTCGTGTATTTGTTATGGAATGCCAAGCGGATAAAACCCACTTGGTCTGATGCTTATCACTTGCAATTACAACTCTGGTTACAGTCGAAACTCTCATAACCCATACCTTTTCCCACCCAGATTCTGCTTTTACTTTGTTGTAGGTTACCGGTTACCACTTAGCTGAGTGAAAAGGTATGTACAGGTGATCCAAACAGCTCAGACACCCGGATGAATCAAGGGCGGAAAGTCGAAGAAACTGTCCAAAATGGGGTATGAGTTATGAGAGTTGACTGTACCCTCATCAAGGGTTTCCAGTTTCATGTAATTGCTATCAGTTGCTATCATCCTGCTTTATAATTCATCCTGACACACGTGGAAAGGTCTAATCCTCAAGCTGTGGGTCTCCTAACCAAAGGGGAAAGCCTGAAGATTTCTGTTCAAAACTTGTCGGAGACACCGTTCTTTGTTACCTGCTCCAAGGCCAGCTATGTCTACCATCAGTCTCATTTCTTGTATTTTGGGCGCCCTCCTCGTCCTTGCCGATCCACCCGATCCATGTGTGCTAAATCCAACTCTTGCTTCATATCTTTAACTCACTCATGAAAATGACTAGCTTGGATCACCCTCGACATGACAGTGCCGAAGCAAATGACGGACACAGACTATCTCAATGCTGAAGCTCCTGTCTTAGTCGGTTCACCACCGCAAAGCATTTCCATGACTGTAGATCTCGCAGGGGACCTACTCGCTGCATGGTCTACAGATTGCGCTTTCTGTCCTGGCTACACACATTTCGACCCCCAGCTGTCTTCTACCTTCAATGTAAGCTCTTAGGCTCGAATTTTGGAAAGAAATGAGCTCCCGTGCTGACACACATTGCACACAGAATGAAAACAAACAATGGCGACATGCAAATAGCCAGATGAGCGGCCCATATGTCAGTGACATATTCAGCTTTGGAGGCATCGTGAATGCATCCCGGAATGACTTTGGTGTGTCCTACTCGGGGACATGGCTTGCGGCAAATTTTAATGCCCACTTAGTCCTCATTGACAACATGTCCACGGATCTTATACCACGCTACCGCAATGGTCATTTAGGTGTAATCGTTTCTCAAAATGCCTCTCAGAGGTATCCGAACATATTTTCCAATCTATGGGATAGTAAGTATTCACAATATTCATTCCCAAAGTTCCACTCGTCCATTCGGTAACTCTTCCCAGTGAATCGAATCCTGAATCCGGTCGTGGGCCTCCGATTTGATCCCATACATCCCAAGATGACCATAGGTGCCCTTGATCCCAGCGACTACGAAGTAAAACTCTATCGGTAGTTATTGAACAACTATTGATATCTCTTCCGTAGGGCGAGATTAATTGGGTACAGATGGAGACGGCTGATACGAAGACTTGGGACTTCTTTAATGTGGTGAAAATTGATGGTATCAAGGGAGCGAATGGATCCTTCGTGCCTTACGGAGATTCACCACTTGCTGCACTTAGTTCTTGTAGGCGGCGCTTTCGACTCCTGATTGTTATGATATATCTCATCAATTCATTCAGTTTCTCGGAACATTGTGGTACCCAACACCACGCCATATGTTTTCGACACCAATTTGACAGGAAATATCCCGGGGACCATCCATCTTTGGACAAATCCCACCGTAGCAGGATTTGGTTATGATTGTACCTTGTCGCCTCGCAACGATTCGGGTTCAGCACCCTACATAGATATTGCAGTCAGCATCAATGGCGTGGATTATATGCTGGACTCCAAAGACAACATGATCCGACCTCCTTCCATGTTTTCGTCGACAAATGTCTGCAATGTAGCTATGTATAACAGGACGTCAGTGGCGCCTCCAGCTATTGTTCTAGGAATGCCGTTTTTGCGAAGCGTCTATGTGTGAGTGTGGCTCTCTTTAGACATAGTTTTCTATGTGACTTAGGTCGTTTCCTGAAGTGCGTATCGATTCCCCACTGGGGATTGCCCAGGCTACTATGGGTTTGCATTCCCATCCGGTCTAAATCGTACCGAGGCGCAGAAGGCGCAAAAGCCCCGAACCACACCAACGTCTGCTTCCCAATGTCTTAACCTGATAAAGCCTACCTCAACGCCTTCACCTCTCCCCGTCGCCCTTAATCCTGGCAGTCAGAAATTGTCACCTTCAAGCTACATTGTGTTCAAGCATGAGGAGGAGGGACAGGTTCATCTGGTTGGTTGGGAGGAGCTTCCAAAGGGGAAATGGGATGTTCCTACGCATTCGGGAACCTATTAATAGCAACAAACTTAGCATGAACTCCAACAGAACCAGCGACAAGTCTGATACTAGTATGTTGGGTCAACGTGTCGGGACAAACGACTAATGTGTTGGCCATGGTTTCACAACCTTATTAATAAGCGTAAACATCTTGACGAGTTATTTGGTGAAACAATCAAATTCTTACAAGTGCGATACACCATTACGAGTCCCCCGAAGGAAAAGGACTTGTCTGTAACCCACAAGGGGAGGTTCATTATCTAGTGACGTTGTATCTCTGTACCCACTCCACTTCAAGCGAGCAGGAGGCCTCGTTTTGACAACACCTCAAGGGATTATTACTCACACTACTTTGCTCGAAGTCTTCGTCAATCCGAGACAGCACGAAGCTTGTGTACAGTTAGAAAGAGGGTCTTGAATTCGAGGAGACCGAGGCGGAGAAGGTGAAGCTAGGCACACAGATTTTCAATACCATTTATAAGGAGTCTGAGGGGTACTAGGTTCCTGGTCCATTCAAGTATGTATATGTTCTGAATTACTATTACCAATGGTGGATATATATATAGTATACGTAAATCATATATATATTTAACGTCCTCAATTTTATGAGACGGTCAGAACAGTAAGCGAGTATTAGGTCAAATATGAAAACGTGAGCAGTGAAAATATCATGAGGGAATCAAAAACAATACTGATCGAATTTGGAGCTGTGTCGCAATATACTTTCATAGATCGAAGAAAGATTGACTTCTGGATGGCCTGCGACGTGTAAGGAAATACTGGAATCCTGTGTCATGGTAAATAACTAGTCAAGACTTTGCAAGTATTACGTACCCGTTCATTTCCTTTGGCCATTGGAAACTTAGCGACGGGTAACGTCATATCCAACGTTGGGGATGGGCGGGTATGAAGATCGAACTCGAACTCATAAGCATCCAAGTCGACGTCGGATGAATCGGTCTCGTCATCAAATCCTGACGGTGAACAGGGAGGCATTGAGCGGAACGTGGGCAGGTCGCTTGTTGTCGGAGTAGGAGGTGGTGGTGACTGCCCGATTTCCCAGAAAGTGGACCGAGTCTTTTCGATCAAAGGAGCTCCTTCCCAGAGGGGTCTGACACCCGAAGGCCCTGTTGTAGCAGGCTGCACCTCTTGGAAGCGACTGTCTTCATGGGTCTCAGGTATGGTGGCAAGCCTGACGCCGAGGAAATCTCTCTTCCATAGTTTCCTACGACTTATAAGAAGAGAGGTCGCAGGTGCACGATAGCCAACAGGCTTTTTCCTCAGAAGAGCGTTTTGACGAATACGGCGAGGAGGAGGCACTTGCATAATGCTCGTTCTCCAACCATCTAAGGACCCCAGACGCGAAAGTTTAGGAGGAGGACAATAAAAGATGGTGTTCGGTACATTAATCCCGTTCCGAGTCTGCTCGGTGACATAGAAGGAAGAAGCTGGTGACTGGCGATCGAGTCGGCAAGCAGGATTCGAAGGTAGATGAGTAACCCGTCTTGTCCCAGTGGTGTCAGGTTTTCTGCGGACGTTGCTTATTTCTTGATTCAACCTCTTCCCCTGTGCGCTGTCAGGCAGCGCACGCAATGAATTTCGAGGCTCAACACCCAATTGGCGATTTCGCATTTTCCTTGAGGATGTCACTATCGTTCTGAATCTAAGGATGTGATATTTACAAGAGAAATGATCACTGCTTACCGTAGAGAGGACTGTCTGGTCCCAAATAAAACAGAATGAGTTGGTGGGCTCCGGGTCAGAGTGCTTCGTGAATGCAGCAACTTGCGCTGCAGAAGGTGGGGTTCCTTGTCAAGTTGCCCATCCTCTGAAATACATAATAAGGTCTCCAATCAGGGACAATGTGGACAAGAGAATGAAGCAAAATACAAAAGTACAAGCCGTGAGATTGAAGTTTCTGTCACTATGGTTTGTTGTAATTGTCCTGACTACCCAGATTGTGCAGTCGAAGTCAAACAGCGAGCATGATGTGAAAAGGCGTTCGATCGCCGGGAAGCCAGCACAGACAGCTAGATCGAATAATTACAAAGTAGAGACAGAAGGCCGAGGTCCGGAATCCGAACAAGGGAGACAATAAGGTCGCTCTGAAAGGGGTTAGGCACTAACGTGATGAGGACACAATGTTGAGGCGTGCAATTATGAATGCAGTAGCACAATGGCACCGTAACGATGTCAAGAAACACTATAATATTAATCATAACTCTCGAGGGCACTAGAACACAAGAAGGTACTTCAAAGTCTGCTTAAGGGTCCCTGAGACCTATACCACGAAAAATGGCAGTAAGCGGTTCAGGAACCGACCGGACGATGGGGTCCTGGCTGGAGCTGAGATAACCAGAGTAGTAGGATAACCAGGGTATTAGTGTACTCCGAAAGCGCCGTACGGAGTGCCACGTGGAGTAGATACGGGGGTGGGATGTGCTAAGAAAAGTTATTAGAAGATAAAGGATGACATATAAAAATAGCTTGCAGGTGCTTTCGTAGGATACTCATCATTCGGAAGGGAACTGTGCTTCAGGACTCGCTACATGGACATCCATGATAAAGCTAAATTCCATCAAATTTCATCAAAAAGAGCAACGCGCAAACAAGAAAGGGGCCTCACTATGGTAGTATTATGTGTACCTTCCTGAGAGGTGTTGATGATGCGTTGCTGTCATTTACAGGATATGGCATTTCAAATTTTCATTCTTGATAGGCCGTAGAAGGCGGGAAATTGCATCAAGCAGCTTCACACACTAGAGGAGGTGAGATGGTGAACAGTGCTATGCTGTGTATCAAATGATTCGCGAACCATCTCGTGAGGATACCAGTTGAGTTTCATATAACACTCCACAAGTAACCTCGTCTTCTTCAATGCTGCTGTCAATGGTTAGAGTGATTGCTGTTCGAAATCTACAATGTGCATTAATGAGCTGGTCAATGTCCGGAGGGTCGGAAGGAGCAAGAGGGATCTGGATTATCCTTCTGTAATACCAGGAAGGCAAAGCGAT
>Ga0307509_10002594_pt1 | contig 28968 bp, 20 predicted proteins | sample 10_EM_MG_FD_202245 | JGI IMG/M metagenome (GOLD analysis project Ga0307509, IMG submission 202245) | Populus trichocarpa ectomycorrhiza microbial communities from riparian zone in the Pacific Northwest, United States - 10_EM | ecosystem: Host-associated > Plants > Roots > Unclassified | place...
GGATGACCCATACATCAACTGGAGTTTGATAATTTTGCCCCCCATCCCTCACATGCCTCATGAGGTATAGGGGGCAAATGTGTACTTTTGCTGATGGAGGAGAGTCTTTTTATCCTTTCAAAGGCAGCTTGTGCCAGGGCGAGTCTCTTCGCGAAGTGTGTCCACGTACTGTGATTGGTTCGAAATGAAATCCGAGCCACTTGACTGCTTTCGGGGCCGGTTCTACGCATTGTGCGTCAATGACAATAGGATACTCGCATTTATCCGCTCGCTCCTTAGGTGTCCTCCAATGCATCAGGTCTGTTTTGTGTGTAGAAAAGCTCAGTCCTATTGCTGAAGCTGCAGCCTTGATCCTTCCGTATGCTTCTTCCAGCAGTCCAAGCACAAATAAAAGGGCTCAACATAGATTACGAATAAGATTGGAGAGAGTGGACAGCCCTGAGGGATTCCCGTGTTGAGGCCTTTCATACTCCTTGGTGAGCCAGGGAAGATAATAGCACATTGTCTGTTTGCTATGAAGTCTGAGATCCATCTGGTCATATACTCGGGGGTGTCCTTCGACCGAAGCCTCCGAAGTAATGTACTGTGGTCAACATTATCGAATCCACCTTTGATGTCCAGGAACATAGTGCTGGCTTTGAGGCCTGCCGCCTGTGCTTCTTGGACCCAGTGTTTAAGGGAAATTCCGGCGTCAAATGTGGCTCTTTGGGGGAGGCTGCCGGTTTGTCTTATTGAGTAAAGTCCGCTTGCCTTGGCAAATTTGATGAGGCATTGGTTGATTATGCGTTCTGCTATTTACGAAAATGTTTGCATTAGTGCGATAACTCTATAGCTCGTAAAGGTGTCATAGTCCCCTTTTGATGGCTGGGGGAGGAGTATTCCTAGCGAGTCTTTGAGGGCCGGTGGATGTATGGACCATGTGAGTATGTGATTGATGAGGGCGGGTATGATGTGACGATTCACGCTATGTATCCCCTTCCAAACGCCATATGGTACTTGGTCTGGTCCTGGTGCGGACGTGTTACTGCACTTTCGGAGGGCTTGTGCCACTTCGGAAGCGTCAACTGTGTTTTTTTCTTCCAACTCAATGTACCTAGGCGGTTCCATATCGACCGGGTTCGGGTTTTGTGGGAAGAAGTGTTGCATTATTGCAAGGTTTAGGGAGGCTGCACTCAGGTAGTTATGTCCGCCGGGTACTGTTGATCCTAACCTTTTCTTCGTAAATTGATGTGCTGGCCACACGTTGTTTTTCTTGGCGTTTTCCAGGAAGGTCCTCCAGGGAGCTGACTTGGCCTTCTTGACCTCGTTCTGGTATTTCCTCTTGGCTTGTCTTGCATCGTCCACTCCTCCGGGGTCCTCCTTGGCCTTTCTGGTTTTGACCGTGAAATCATTCCTGAGTTGTGTAAGTTCAGGTGTCTACCACGATTTGGACCACTTGCATCGCCTCTTGATCAGTGCATGTTTCTTTATGGTGTGTATTAAAAGGGAAAGGTTGTGTTCGAAGTCTTCGATCGCGTTCTCCGAATGCCCTTCCTTAGTCCACTTGAATACGGTACTATTTCTGCCTTCACCCTCGTTACCCATTAGTGCTTTCAACTCGTCTTCAATTACCATGTTGGCCTCTCCTCCTGTTCTCCTGGTAATCTGGTTCCAGTCGGGGGAAGGTCTTGTCTGGGTGAAGGTAGTCGAGGAGATCGTAGTGATAATGGCGCGGTGATCAGAACCGGTGTGTGGGATGTTGGTTCTCCATGTTTTGACGAATTCGGCTAACAGATTATTGGCTAAGGTGTAGTCGATAACCGAGGGCCTTGTAGTGTTGTTATCTGGTGTTCTTGTATATATACCAGGTTCGTTGAGTATTGCATATCCATGGAGTCCAGCTACCCGGAAGTTGTGTTCTCCTTTTCTCCTCTGAGTGGTTGACATGTCTCGCTCCGGATCCGTATACATTGTGTGTACATTAAGGTCGCCAACCATGAGGGATGGGTTTGTGTTGTTCGTGAATAGGTCTACGCGTGATACTGTATTGTTGCCATCCACCTGTCTATTGTAAGTATTAATCAAGGAAAATCTTTCATGTCCCCCTACTACCTTGCCCCCATCATTTCTTGACATCAATCAATGAAGAACATCAGCGGCAGGTTAATCACACAAATAATTAAAACTCTCAGTAAGAAAACAATTAACATAAGTAGCCACTCTTTTCTTCTGACCAATAACATTAGATGAAAAACATTGATAACCTGGTGCCCTAAGCGGGTCACCTTGAAATAATGGCGGATCTTGTAAACAAACAAAAGAAATATTTCTATTCCTAATAAGCGAAAATAAAGTTAAAAACCCCAAATTGCTTCCCCGGCAATTATGTTGCAATATTGTTAAGTTTTGTAAAGGAGTGTGGTCGGGGGGATCGTTAGATTCGTCCATCATTATTTCGTGGTATCCATGTCTTCAGGAGTTCGGGAAGGTCTCCTTCGGTCATAATGAGCTTTAGCATCAGCCTTTGCCTTAATCTTGATTGGGCATTCAGCGGCATATGCTGGGTGGTTCCCGCCACAAGCTATACACTTAGATGGGGTAACGGGGCAACAATTCGCGACTATCGTCTTGTCCCCCTTCTTGGGGCACGTTGGTGACGCGCATTTGTGCTCCTTGAGTCTGTGTTCACCGGCACAGATAGGACAGGTGTGTTTCGTTGCTTTGCACCCCTCTTCAGGATGTCCGTACAAGTAGCATTTCCGGTATTATTTTGTAGCATTGGAGTGCCACATGACCGCAGAGGATTTGTGTCTTCCGAATACGAAAACAGCGGGTGTTATTTTTTCAACATCGTCCGTAGGTAGAGATACGACCACGGATGTGTAACGTTTAGTTTCCCTTATTTTAGGGTCCTTTTGGAGGAACCTGGCAGAGCTGATATTGACTTGTTGGCCCAAGAAAAGTGATTCTTTCATGACTGTATAGAGGGAGTCTTCCTCATTCGATGTTGCTTCGTGCGAGATCCCGTAGATAACAACCTGTGTGTCGGTGGGTGCTCTTTTGAATTCCTTGGAGTCCCTGGCCGCTTCCGGTAGGGTTGCTGAAAGGGCTATTGTCATCGGTGCAAGGTAGTTCATATATTTGGCTGCTTCGGTGCTAGGGGCGGTGGTCAGAGAAACACTACCGTTGGTGGGGTTTATTTGGATTTGGAGGTTGGTGGGGCCTGAGCATCCACATTTCTGTAGTTCCTTTGTGATAGCCATACTTATTTTAGGTTTGAGTTTTGAAGCTTCGGGTAGCGGTGCCGGCGTTGCCCGAGCGGGGTACATACGTCTTTTGGCGATCGTGGTGTTTTTCGGGCGAGAAACAGTGGCGTTTTCGTTGTTGCCTTTGGCTGCTGTTGCACTTGTGTCCTCCGGTGCTCGAGCCTCTTTCGTCTGTTTCTGTTTAGGGTTCTTTGGAGGGGTGTGTCCTTGAGTTGCGGACCTCTTCCTCCCTTTCGCTGGTGTCTTAAGTGGCGGTGCTGCCGCTTCTGCATACGACTTCATCTGTGGATGTTGCAATATGCTGACTTGCGGGGTTGTTTTCGCTGCTGAAGCTGCCACATTCGTGGACAGGTCTTTGGCGTTGTTTGAGAGGGTTTTGACCCTGGCCACAAGTGTGTCCACTGTACTGGTGCGGTTGACTACCTGGTGTTGTAGTCCTTGGATAACACCTGGAACTTCAAGTTGGAAGGTGATGTTTAGAACTTCGCCATCTGACAGATCGGTTTCTTCTGGATTTAAAATTTTGTCTTTCAGGGCTGAATCTTCCAGAATAGACATTTTTGGTACCATGCCTCTGATTGGTTGCAACCAAAAGTGAGCAAAATAGAGGGGTTCAATCTCTTTTATTTATAACTAAACTAGCTAATAGAGCGACTACCTATCCGGGCTTGCACAACCATACGGCAGTACGTTCCAAGGAGTACGCCAGTCCCAACCCCGCCTAGCCCGCAGTACATCTAGAAAAGTACCACCCGCGCGATTCGTAGACCGAAGTCCGAGTATCCGGCCAGCACACGGGAATCACAAAAATAAACCACCCAACTAGGGTACGATCAAAGTAAATCCTCCGCCCATAGCCATCCTCCGAACACTACCGTAAGCGAGGTCATAGCCACAACCAAGCCCACATTCCGGCAAACCGGTCACGCATCCCTCCAAACAAACATAAATCCAACCAACAAACAAATCACAACACATGGACTGCCATCCTTCTCGCAAATCCATCAACTTATCCGCGTTTCCACACCACATCCATACCAACCAATGCAGGGCGACCACCATCCCTCATCCACCCCTCGAACACGGCGACGATACGCTCCAAGCATGATTGGCCGTCACGCAATCGCAAATGGTTCCCAATAACGTCAGGGGAAGCCCAATCGCAAACACACAGGCCCGGCTGGCTCGCCCACCATTGTAAGGCAGTCGTATTCCGGTCGATCACTGGTAAGTCATCCCATTGGGTCACAACATTATCCCAAAAGGGTATGAAATAATAAAGGGCACACCCAGGAAATCGACGAAGATGATGCCGGAATATCTTGGGGCTAGCATAGCACTTCCCACAGGGACTGGCAACAGGCCACCACGCGAGGGCAACCTTCCTACCGCCACCACCAGTAAACTTAAAGCGAAGCTTATACTTGCCGCTACCGTCACAACTCTTCAACAGGCATCTGGTGCATCTGCTATCCGGAGCGCCCAGATGAAACAGGCTGAGAGTACCGTTGATCAACTGAGTGACCGTCCGCTGGAAGGGATTCCCGCACACCGTGACCACACCATCATTGTCCTCGTGTTCGCTCGGAATACCCAAACCCAGATTAAAATGGGACTGCCACCAGTCACGCCACTCAGGAATCCGCTTATCATTGAACAAAGTCGGGAAACGTGGGCGTTTGGCAAGATACCTGTCGCAAGACACCCGGTGGAAGCGATCATCAACACCCGGGCATCCATCATGGCCAGTAACACCAGTACCACTCCGAATCCTCAGCAAGATGTAATGATCAAGCCTGCTAAGTCTGCCTAGGTGTCTGGGCTTCTTCGGGGTTCGCTCGTAATAACCGTGACCTTCCGATATGTGCCAATGGGACCACTCAGCCGTCCGCAGTTCTCTGGCAATCATAGCATGGCCGAGACCCAGCACGACTCCGGCCCAATTCCGGACATGCAAAACACCACCAACCGCCTCTTTGGCCTTGGCATCTGACATCTCGTTGCCAGCAATACCATGGTGACCAGGGATCCAGCAAATGCGGACCGCACTAAAGCGATTGAACAGGGGCCTCAAAACTTCCCACATACCAGCGGACTCTCCCTCAGCCTCCATCTGTGCGATACACATAATGGCCGGGATGCAATCAGAGAAGAGGATGATCATGCCGTCGAAGTCCAAGCGCACATCTCGCAATGGAGCGATAATGGCAAAAATCTCGCACTCCACGATGCTCCATGAAGAGGGGGTAGCAAATGCCCGCGCACCCTCAGTCATCCCACATTCCTCAGTCGTCCAAGCCACCGCCGTACCCTTGTCGCTCTTCGAACCATCAGTGTATATCATAAGGAGATTAGGAATCAGGACCGCATCCTCATTGGCCTCATAAAACCTTTTCACAGCCAGTTCCTTTCCCTTCGACACATTGAAGCTCGGCACCGTCGTCGCAGTCTTGTCAGACGACATCGGGTAAGCCAGCATACCTTCAACCTCCCAGTCGCCCCGAACTGCTCCGAACCATGGATGGTCATTACAATATCAGTAGTTGATCATACGACTATAGCATCGTCTCTGAAGGTAACGACGCTGTATATGAACCGGAGGTGTCCCAAACTCTGCAAGCATAATATTGTTGGCGACCTTGATAGGACACCTGAACAGGGACCGAAGGCAATCGTTGACGTGGACCTAAATCCGCTTCGCATACGACAAAACGTCAGTTACGAATTCAAGCCCAAAGTAGACGGTCGGTAAGTAGGCAGCCTGAAACAAGCGGTAAGTGCACCATGCATCCAGCCCTCCATCACGCCCATACCTCCTCCCCAACGCGGATATCCTCCTCCTAACACCTAAACCCCTATCCAACCAATATGATACATGAGAAGACATATTAAGAAAAACATTAAACCTATAATCAAGAACCCTAAGATCCTCCACAGGCGTTAGTATCTCTCCATCAATATCCAAATCCTCCAACGTAGTTCCACCAAAACCAATCCACTTAGTCTTGATAGTGCTAAACCTCATCTTTCTACCCCTAGCTATCCGGTCACAGTCTTTGAACAATTCAGCCATCGTGTACCTTGTGAGGTCCCTGCTATTGAAGGCAACAAGGATGACCCCATCGTCCACATAACTGCTAACCACAGTGCGAACCGAAGGGGAGTATCCGAGGCGAGGCTCAAAGATGTCTGCAACGTATGCACCGAATAAAATGGGGGACAACGGGGATCCCTGAGGGATGCCACAGTTAACGAAATATGGTTTCGATATCTGACCATTGAACCTGAATCTGACCACCCGGTTTCCAGCCCACCTCCTAACCCAATGTATCAAGTTGGCAGGGCATTCCCGGGCGGTCAAAAAATCACACAGCAGGTCAATGTCAATATTGTCAAAACCTCCCTCGACATCCATGGAAAGCATGGCACACTTAAAACCCTCGTTGTGTCGCAAAAACGCAAACACAACAGACATAGCGTCATGGACACCTCACTTGCGTCTAGACCCAAACGGAGTTTGGCCCAGCACCACATGCTCGGCAATTCTTAGCAGGATGATCCTCTCTACCATTTTAGCAATAGTCGGCAGTAGGTGAATCATACGCCAGCTCTTCACGAGGTCATAATGGGGCTTGTCCGCCTTCGGTATAAGTATAACCTCAGCAGAGTGCCAGTCGGGAATGTCGTCCGTCAAACCGTAGTCAACAAGCCGTCTCAAACAATCAGGCCTCTCCTTCAACCAATATCTGATGAAGGGGTACCCGATGTCATCAAGACCAGGACCGGTATTAGTCGGACTCCCCTTAATAGCAGATTCCAACTCGCAGGCAGGGTCCATCTCAATCGTGGATGGACGCCATGGTTGTTCATCACCACGGCGCAACTGGGCGGCGATAAGGTCGCTAATATCGGACTGGGGACAAACTAGCCGGTCATCCGCGTCCCGCATAGAAGGAAGTGTCCGCCTCGATTCCAGTTGTCTAGCAAGTCTGAAGATAGCAGGATCTCCGGCCTTTTCAATCGTGTCCCGAATAAATTCCTGTCGGGATCTCAACAGCATGGCCCTGTACACTAGTCGAATAACATTATAGTCATCCGAAGCCATAGGTAGCCATCGCCTGATCCGTCTCATGCGATTTAAATCGGAACGAATGCGCTGTAAGTCGGTGTTCCAAAAGGGGCACCTGCCGACACCTTTTCCAGACCTCGGAAGTGCGTTCACACCACTCCTCAGTCTCGACCACATCTCCTCATCACCTCCAGAATCAACGTGTTCCAGTATATCATCACAATCGGATACTGGAATGTTTCTCCAAGCTGGCCGTCGTCTGACCATATCGTTCGGTTCACTAATCTCGAGTCTTGCGACAACCGCGACATGTTCCAGGCCGGCCTTCCTGTCATATGAAACCCTCGTCTCGGAATTACCGACAAACGAATCGATAGCGCTGATATTCCGAAATGTACAGCCCGTCGGAGGGTGCACCCGCAGTCCAGTTCGATGGCAAAACTGGGTCAACCATAAGTCACAACAGTCAGATATATGCATACTGCCAGGCCTCGGGATCGGGTTCCATTCGTCGTGTCTGGCATTAACGTCGCCCATGAGGAAATCACAATCATCCCATGTCGCTTCGCAAGCCAACCACTCCAGCTTATTCGTCTTGGGAGGAACATAAACACCGCTGATTCTCCTCCTCACCCCATCCACATCATACATAATCACACAGGTTACCATGTCGTGCATGTCTACCAGGAACAAACCAGACAATGATGACCTAACAAACACCTCAATACAAGACGCCTGAATAAAAGAAAACAAATCAAAATCTACATGTTCATGTACAACACCACTCCCGTCCGCCTTACGAGGGGGATCAACAATAAATAATACATCAAGAAAAGAAAAAACATCCATAACCAATGAACGGTTAGCCCTGCTCCGTCCAACGTTAATCGATAATGTCGTAATAAACATTAGGCCTGAATGGCCACCGAGGTGATATCAGAATCAGAGGCACGCCTCTTGAGAATGATTTTCGGGGGCGCAATCAGGCCCAAGGTAAAGCCCATAGACTCATCGTCATCAATGGTGGTAATGGAAGGGGGGTTGGCTGACGAGCCAGTCGAGCTAGATGACCCGGAGGCCTTGTTAACTCTGCCGGAGGGGGCCAGTTCCACAATTTCAGTAATACCGGAGGGGCCAGCCTGCTCGTAAGCATCAACAGCCTTACCCTTTCCTTTCCTGTCAACCTTAGGCTGAACAACCTTAGCCTTAGGCAGAGCACAGTCAGTCATGCCCCTTCGATGGTCGGCACGCCTGTCAGCATACTTCATCCCTTCCACCTCAACAGTCAGTCCCTTCGCAGAGACCTCCTTCTCAACCATCACCTCCGAGGTAATCTCAACATGGACCCCACGACGACGACGATGTTGACGATTCCTGGATCGGTCGGACACACCCGTAACAGACGTGTCATCGGCGACGATAGGAGACCTAGCACTGGCACGGGCAGGGGAAGAACCAGAACCAACAACCACAGGGCACCTGTTGTAACCGGTGAAGTGGTCGGACCTCTCGCACAGCATACACCTACGAACAGTGTGGCTACACGATTGACCGTCCTCACCACGGCAGTTAAGTTGCCCACATCTGTGGGACTTCGACAAATGATCCCCCAAGCAAAACTGGCAACGGGGAGGAAACGCACACAACATCTCAACATGACCTACCTGAAGGCACTTGTTGCAAACCGGGGCAGATCGGTGTTCCTAGAAAAACCTAGCATTCCTGGACTTGCCAAACAAGAAAACACGTCCGGAAGACAGGATCCCATCACTGGCCGCATTGCGCTCAAGGGTCAACCGAATACCGCAAGAGGTGGCGCCAGCATGTTTCATAGCGTAAACAGAGCCCAGCATATTGGGACGGCCAGCGGCAATCACACCCGGGTTCAAGCCCTCGATATCTGTCCGGAGGCCATCAAAAGCCCCATCACAGGTCCAATCCTCATGTCTCCACAAAGATCTTCTACCAGTGGGAGCCAGGGGAACACTGGAAACCAAAATCTTAACCTTTGCCACATCCTTATGGAAGACAAAGTTAGTAAGACCGGAGGGGCCGAGTTCCCGAAGGAGAGTCGATCGGCATCGTTCCAGTCTATCCCAGACTTGGGTGGCAGTATGCTCCGCCAGCGTCAAGTAAATGCATCCAATCTCAAGCTTGGAGCGTGCTTCCCAAACGTAAGGGGTCTTTTCCGAAACCTTCCCAAGATTGCTCAAGGACTGGTTAATGCGGATACGGATTGCTTCGGGGGTAACCTGAAGCTGTGTCCGTTTGCCGGCATCGAAGCGCATAGTAACGTGGCGCTCACGGGCATTGGAGGAGGGGGACGACGTAGGAACCCTAGCATGGGAGGGACCCGGGATAACAACGGCAGGGGGCGGAGGAGGTACCAACTGTGACCTAACCTGACGACCTGGCCTAGTCGTGTAAGAAACAGGGGGAGCGGGGGGGCAGCCGCAACCCAACTATACATCGCCGCCCCGGTCAGGGGGGACGACACCGGAACCGTAGCAGGAACGGGAAAGGGAACTAGCGCGGGTTTCGCCGTAGCTGCCGGGCCGGCAGTCTTATAATGTCTCCGTCTACCGGCCTTACGTCCACGAGCATCCTTTCTATCAACCACGACAAAGCCAGTATTGGTCGACTCATCGAAAGCGACCTTCCTACCGCCAGAAGAGGACGCAACACCAACATCATCAGGAGGGGGGGAAGGAGTCACTCCACCATTCATGCGCTTAGCAGCCTCAGCACGAACCGATCCCCAAATAGTCTCCCGTGAGCTCCAGACAGGTTCACCCCTGCCACTCGTCAGCTCAGCCTCATGGGCAACCGTGTCACACTCCAACCGGGCAATAACAGCCTTCAACAACTTGATCTCCCCTTTCAGAGAGATGATTTCATCCAAGCAGTTGTTCTGTTGCTTGCCCAAATGCTCAATGTCAGCAGCAACCTCCTCAAGGGAACCATATGTCTCCTTTCCCCCAACCAGCGAGTAGGCCCGGCATGCATCAACCATGGAGGTATCATCCGAATCAGAGGACGACGCGACCGAACCGCAAGAGGAGGAGGGCGAAGACGACAGGGGAACTGCGTTACCGGAACGGATATCCTCAAGACCACTTAACAAAGCAGCATCGACCCTCGAGGGCGACCGATAGCTCATGGTAAGAGGGCGGGCGGGAAGCAACGAAAAGGTCGGGCGGGAAGCAACGAAAAGGTCGGGCGGGAAGCGACGAAAAGGTCGGGCGGGAAGCGACGAAAAGGTCGGGTCGGCGCAAGGAGAAAGACTGCAGGTAACGGACCGTGGCTGAGCATCGGTGGCGTACCCAGAGTCACCAATACCTGTGCCATCAGTGTTAGACCCACCGCCCAAGTCCATAGGGGTATCGCGAACGATAACCGCCGACGACGGAACCACTTGGCTAGTGGTCAACAAAGGGGGGGGAGCATGGTTCCTCTTGGGAGAGGTGTTGCCCCGTCATTCCTTGGTGTGCGCGATAAACGCATGTTGTCTTTTCGACACAGGAACACAAGCACGGCGGCCTGAGGGAATGGTGGAATCTGGGGCGAAACCAGAGCCTGCACCAGAGCGCAAAAAAGGGGGGGCGAAGGGGGGAGGGGACGACACCTGAGTGATCCGATCCTCAGAGCGGATGTCACCTGTAGGAGGTGCATAGTCCTCGTCCGACGATCGGTCCAATCGGAAGTTGCTGTAAAGCTTCCGCTCACCGGAGGAAAGTCGCTCAACAGGGGAGGGAAGGCGCCGCTGGCTATCATCAACCTCAACCACAGAAGCAATGTACAGGGGGTCCAGGGAACGGTCCTGGTCAATAGACGGCCAGGGTGCAGAGGGGACCATGGGATCAGACGCCATAGTCGAATGAAAATCCAAGCGCACCACATGGGAGCTGGACGGGGCGAAGGACTGGGAGGAGCCCTCAGGAGTGGGAAAATAGGCGAAAAAGCCCAAAGTAGTGGTGCAGTTGACGTGGCAACGCGCAGAAACGTTACCGGTAACGCAACAGCCACGAGCAGCCATCACCCGAGTGCAAACAGCCTCGACAGAGTTGAAGGCACGAAGGTCGAGGTGAGCAACTATCGCTCGAGCCTCAGAAGTAAAGAAAAGGGAGTCATTCTGACATCCTGAAACGTGAACGAGGTGGAGGCCTTGGTAGGCCCCACCCGGTGCGGCGTAAGACAACTTGACAGCCGGGATAAGACCACGGCCGCCAGAAACGGGCATCCTGCCTGGGACAATCTGGGTGCCCGGAGCAGGGGAAGAGGAACGAGGAGGGGGGGCAGAATCACCCATCGTGAAAATTCACCTGTAGCAAAAGGCCAGGCGAGCCACCAAAAGAAGAGGAAGGGAATGTCACCACCCGAGGGGGAGGCAAACAACCGAAGGCAATAAATTCACCGGTAATAAAAGCCCGGCGAGCCACCAAAGAATACCGCCCGAGGGCCAAAAAGCTTCAACGCCCGAAGGCAAAACCACCAGCCCGAAGGCAAAAAAGAACGCGACCGTCAACGAAGTGTGTTCACGATAATAAAGCGCGGTGTTGAGGGTGGCGAAACCGAGTGATCCTATTGGTTGCAACAAGAAATCGGGAAAATAGAGGGGACGGAGCTTGGGGGGTTGAGTCGGGGAGTTATTTAGACAGAATACCGGTAGAGTGACGGCGCCTCGCTCAAGAATGAAAGTTGGAAGTTAGAACTCTTGGCGAATATTTGAGAGGGAAGAAAACTTCTCCACAGCAAGAAGTTTGTGTCATTGCGTATTCGTGGCTCTTTTCAGGCGTTGCCTCGGGCATGGCTGCCAAGGCTTAGGACCTCTGACTTCTAACTTTGATTTATTCACGGGGGCGCCGTCACTCTCATACTCGTAGATAGCGCTTCATAATCTTTGCTTAAGGAGGCTGTCGCCCTGTCTTGGCAGACAGGGGGCCCCATGTAAGTTAGGTTCTTTGACTTCTCCCACGTTTTCCCCCTCCACGACAGCGAGGATCGTAACGAGGGAACACAGCACAACAGAGGAACTGTCGAACGGTGGATTGAGGAAGGAAAATTTGTCCTGTACCTAGTTAGTCGGACAACCTATAAGGTTCGGCTTTCTTGCGGTGGGATTTTTTTCTCTTTAGTGCCGTTTTCTGGGTTGGCTTCAGGAAAAGGGTTTTGTGGACTAGCTTAGAGATCCTGAATTGATTGTGACTAGTGTGGTTTTCCTTTCTAGATGAGGATTCTTTATTGTGACATTTGTTTGCCCGTGCTTCTCCCGTTTCGCAGAGTATTGCCCGGATATTTTGTTTTCAGTACTCGTACTTGAGTACCGTACTCGCTGCGAGAATAATTTCCGAGACAACCATCGCAACCGGAATCCCCCGCAACATTCAACAGCAACGAAAATCACAGTATTAACAGTCATTATAGTTGTGGATGCAATTGCAATCACTACTAAGGCCTGTATATTTATGTCCCACCTTCTCTCTAGAGTCATGGGATTTGGTAATAAGACCTTTGGTTTTGACTCTGGCATTGACCTGAATTGTCGTAGTATTGCGATAGTTGAGTGTTGTAAGGAATTGTAGGAGCGTCGTTGTCACAGGACTTATTCTCGCCTTGAGCATTAGGCACAAGATATTTTCTCATTCGCGAGTTGTGTAATTAAAGCACAAAATTACCTAGAACCTCATTATATTTGATTGAACGATTGTCTATAGGGGAAAACACTCTGATACACGAATCAAGATCTGTAGGGGCAAAAAGGGATGGGCTCAACGAAAGGGCCAAGCGATGTCGCCACCTGAGGCTTATCTGGGATAAATAGGCGGTTAGCACCTGCTGAGCCACTTTCAGTGCATTTGGCTGGTGGCGCCCCACGCAGGGGGGGATCGAACCAGGAAGTCGGAACTCATAGCAATTATTCAAGAGGGAAGAAAACTCCGTTGCAGCAAGAAGTTTGTGTCATTTGGTGTTCCTTGCTGCCCTCGGGTGTTGCCTTGGGCATGGCTACGAATGCTTCTGTCTTCAGACCTCTAACTTTGATTTATGCGCTCGGGCGCTGTCAGTCAATTCCACCACATGAGTGGGTAGCCACTGCATAGCAGCGCGAATCTGTCTGTTGAAATTGTTATCATCATCTTGTAGATGCGCAGTGGTAATGTTAAGCATGAGGGTGAAAACTAAGCTTGGGGTTGCTATGGGAATTTTGAATCTTCAACCGGGTATCAGGAGGTACCCCAACCCTATTTGGCTTCCCTGCAGGGCTAGCGGGATCGGTTTCTTGATCCGGTTTTTAAGGCGGATTCGCCATTAGTAGTGGTATTCAAAGTTAATGAAGCGGAGGAAACCTAGCTTACTTCGCAGCTTCATGTAAGCTTGGCACTTTTGGAAAGAGTTAATGTATGATACCATGATAATACCTTGCCTTTACTAAACTATTTTACAGGTAGATACAGAGGTCTGGAGGACCGTAACGAGTGAAAGTCAGTAGCTACAAATGGTGGCAATGTTTCGGTTGCTCACTTTGCCACAGCTCCAAGGGCGATGGAAATATTTTTCGTTTTATGTACTAACTTGGTAGATCAGCATATACATTGAGTAGTAACTATGAGAAAAGAAGGAAAAGAAGGAAAAGAAAGAACCACCAAACTCCAAAATCTTCTACCAAATCTCCGACCAATCTGCTTCCTTTTGCTTCAGATCCCAGCAGGATCATTCCACTGGGGAGGTGTTGGGGGGATAATCGCTGCCCTTGTCGCGCGAGATGGTTGACACCGATATGTCCCGGCTGACAATGGGGGCGCCTGCCGTGGCTGTGAGAGGGCGGTGGGCGGGCAACACAGAACGCGGGCTGTAGAGAGGTTTGAGGATCTCGTGTTTGGTGAGAACTCGTGTTTCTGGGAGATCTCGTATAGGGGGATTCTAGGCTATTATGTGTCGTGGGTGGCCCACGGGCCTACGGTACAGTGGTGGAGCTATGACCTCGCGCTTAACGCGTCCCCGGCTATTCCTTTTTCCGTCATCCTCCGAGACCCTGCTCCCCTCTGGGGGTGCTCCGGCGCTTGCTTTGCCCAATTGGCAATGGATTCTTCCAACCCGCCATAAACAAGCATTTTAGAATTCCTTTTAGCATAGATGAATTATTTGGGGCTCATTGAAGCTTCACTTATTTTTTTCCCACCTCTCCCCTCCTGGCTGTGGAGTAGTTGAGGAATTGGTTTTTGCTGTAAGCCGGGATTTTTGGTGGTGGCAGGTGGCCAGCTTCCCCGTCGTGGCCGTCGGAAATGTTCCCTTTTATTCTAAACTATCCTCCATAGAAATTGGGGCGATCAACTCTAACACTATCAGTTTAGGGATACTATTGGTCTGCCTCCTCTAGTCAACTAATGCATATTCTAGTCGCAATCTGCTCCCCCAGCCTCTTCCTTGTCTCTAGCCCCCGCGAAAAGCAGTTAGCCAATTTAATCGTAAGCTAGCCCGTCGTGCGGATATCTGGGCCAATTATTTTACTCTTGGGTGTAGTAACTACGATCTTGGCGACAAAAGTCGTAGGTACCCCCTAACTTTGCGCTGAATATGAGTATTTTCGCTTCACAAAATCTCAACCTTGGTTGGAAATAATTTTCTAAACCTGCTGGAGCCTTTAGAGTGATCTGGGTGTTAATTTTCCTAGGTACCAAGATCTGTTAGTTAATGCCCATGTGCAATGCCAAAGAGAATGCTGGTGAAAAGAAGGCACCTCTAGTTTTATATAAGGTTCCTATACAAGAGGTATCATATGGTGCAACAATATCCAATCTTGACCTCAAGCTCTCAGCCCTCACAGTGCAGCGGAAAATTTCTCATAATTTCTACCTAGCAAGGCTAGGGAATTACTTACAGTACACTTTAGCGTTGATGTTAATTCTAGATTGCTTTTGCATGGGTTGTAAGTGCTCAAAATCAGGCATTTTAGTGTAAAGTGGGGGTGAGGTGCCGACTGTCTTTTGTCGCCAAGATCGTACAGTTTCTTGTCATGGTAGGCGGGTCATGGGACATCACTCGGGACATTTTCATAGATGATGGGGGAGGAATGCTTCAATGTGACGAAAGTATGTCCTACGGGGGATAGTGGCACTATTGGCCCTACACATAGATCCCTCTCATGGGTATAAATGCCATAGCCCGGCACCCAGTTCACAATGTACAAGAGGAATGGGACAATTCTGAACTCCTTCTACAAGTCATACAGCTCTCAGTCAACTAGTGGTACTTTCTCTTCAATCTCTCATCTCACATACAAGATTTCCGACAGTTGTCATTAAATTTTCGCAACCTGGACTTGGTGTTGATATTTTAATGTTTTTATTTTCTATAAAACCTTTCAATTATTTATTTAATGTATAGAGAACTTATCTAGCACTAGTCAAAGGGGGCGAAATAATTTCCAACAACAGTCTGTCTCGTTGGAGGAAACCAAAAAAAAAAAACACCCTTGTCAGCACCCCCGTGGGTAGAAAAAACTAGTACAAGGAGGGGGTGGATATAATGAACCCGAGAATCGCTGCAGACAAGCAACAAGGGAATCTTGAATTTGACAGTGAGCAGATTAGGTTACGCACGGTATAGAGGCATGGGAGAAAAACACGATTTATAGTAAAACTTAAGCGCGGATAAGTAAAAGTGGAATATGGAACATAGAAAAGGGAGATCTAACGAAGGCCTCTGTTCAGGCGTGGGAGGACCCGAGATCCCCATTTGGGCAATTAGGGTTCCAAGGTAACATTCTTTCAAAGTGTTCGTAAATGATTGACTGGTCCGGGGCCGGGGAAGAGAAAAATGGTATATGGGAAGATATTAGGTAGGGAGCCCGTCCCCTGGGTACGGCCTCCCCTCTAGACTGCCTAATAGCAACCAGGGATTCCCATGGTACGGAACTGCTCAGTTATCCACTACCCGATTGGCGACCATATCCGGAAATGAATGCACATTAGGCGCTCGATAGTTGATCTCAGACAACCTTGTGTAGAGATCCTTTCCAATAGAGTACTCTGGTCCTGGAACTTCGTTCGTGATCCAGACTTTCTTCTGACAGCCCTCCGCACTCGGTCGATCCTCCGGAATTGGTTGTAGAATGTCGCGGAGGAAGGAGACACAAGGGGCACTGAAGCCAATCTTGTCAAGCGGGAGGGGTGAGGAGGATGCGGTCAGGGAGTACCTCAATACCTCGAAAGGGTCATTGAATAAGAGATTGCCCGCGAACATCCTGTACAAGACACAACCGAGGGACCAGATGTCCACCCTGTTGGTCTTCGGTTTCGATGTGTCATGAACTTCGGGCGCCATGTAACCCTGTGTGCCAGTGGTGGTTTTTAGGTATGTGGAGGCGTTAGAGTGTGGGATATGCTTTGAGGTACCAAAGTCACCGATTTTAATGCGGAGGACATGGATCTAATTCTCTGGAAGGCAGAGGAATATGTTCTAGTGACCATTAAGTTTTCACTGTGGTGGTTTAGGAGCGGGGGGCACAGGCCTCTGGCTTCAGATCGCGATGTGTGATCCCTTCGTTATGCATCACTGCTAATCCGTGGAGCAGCTGCTTGATTACAACTTTTGTATAACTTTCGCTCCACCGATAGCCATCCGCGAAGCTCTGTGACATATCCCCCATAGGGATATACTCCATAGCAATGTACATATAGTGTGTGTCCTGATAGGTAGAGTTGAGTTTGACGAACCATTCGTGCTGACGGCATGTCAGACAAGACATGACTCAAATTGAACCAGATGCCGGCCATGAAAGGATACAAGTCTGGGCAAAACTTACTCTTGCTAGTGCTTGTAAATTCTTGATCTCAGCTTGATACCGCTTAGGAGTGAATTTTGGCAAGGTCTGTGGTATCCTCTTCACAGCCCATAGTTCGGGGGACTGCATTCCAGGTAGGTGGACGTTCTCCAGGAATACAGTTCCATAGGCGCCAGTACCGATTATGTAATCCAACCTCCAAGCTAATGGCTCTCTAACAGGAGCACGATGGGCGCCCACCGCTCTGGGCTCGGGCGCTGGATAGTAAGGCTGTGGCAAGCTCGGGTCGTCTAGATGAGATATTAGGTTCTCACTGTCATGCGGGAGTGTGGGCACCTACTTGTGGGTCCCGCGTGATGGAAACTGGCGGTTTTGGGGGATGGAGGCATAGGGGAGGGGGGGGGAGGGGCTTCCACGAGGGGGGCCAATGTGAGGCTGCTCCAGCCGGGGAGGGTAGGGGTGAACATGGTGTCTGGGTGGAAGGGCGGGATGTAGGAATGGGGCAGAGGGGATGGGGGTGGGGGTGGGTGGTTGCGTAGGGGTGAGTAGCTGAAGTAGTCCTCATCGTGGAAGGTTGCGGTGGTGTCTCTATTTGTGACATTAAAGGGATCCGAAGATACAGATTGGACAAAGAGGCTAGCTTTTTGGTCCTGCCTGGGTTTTGGGAGTTCTCCCGTGCCGGTCTGGTCTGTTTGTTGATCAGCGCTCCTCAGCATGCGAGCGAGATCTCTCTCAGGAAGTTTATTCCTCTGCCTAACTAGTCTAGTGATGTAAAGGCCGATTAGCCATTAGCTTTCTAGGAGATATCACTCTGAGGAGGCGCTAGCGAACTGAAGAGGGCCTGACACACCTGCGGCCGCTGGACATCGTGTTCCGGATACGGGCTCGCAATCCGTGAAGGGAATTTTTTGACAATTGGAAATCCGGGCAAAGGGTAGATAGCTAAGGCCTCGGTATGTGGGAGAATAGGGTATATTGCGATGAACCTTGCGGCTCAAGCTGGATGGCCAGAGGTATGGGTATGGTTACACACACCACCCGCTGTCCCGGATCTCGATAATCGGGGTGCCTCGCTGTCCCGTATGGATCTCAGTAAGTTCTGAATTTCGCTTCACCAAAGCCTGACTAGTTATCTTGGATCACTCGCTCTGCTGGACAGGTCTGGGGCAACGGGGTGAGATAGGCGCACTGTGGGGTCAACCCCTCGGGGAGAGAACCCTAACCCCATACAACACAACGAGCACAAAGTAGAGCCTCAAGTTCTAGGTGTAACCTTGTCTCATTAACAAGCGGTGTGGAAGTAAAGCAAAAAATTACTTAGAAGCGCATTATAGCCGACTTAACGACAGTCCACAGGGTAAAAGACCTGATGCGCGAATCAAGATCTGCAGGGGCAGAGTGGGAGGGGCTCAACGTAAAGTGCTTGACGGTCTGATGGCGATTTTGATAAGATATACTGAATACAGTAAGGATTTGCATTCAAAAGAGAAGGCACGACAACCCATTCGGAAAAGGAGGAAACGCAAGAAGGAGAAGGAGTAAATATCAGGCCCTCTTTTATTGCCCGCTCCCTAGCCAGCTTTTCTCTATTTTTCTTTTGCTAGATTTCTACTTTAAATTTCTCGCTTTCCTTAGTAGTTCTTTTTTCTCTCTTTTAAGCGCAAATCCTTACTGTATTTAGTACATCTTATCAAAGCCGCCATCAGACCGTCTCGCCATCAGACCGTCAGGCACTTTGCAGACCAAACAAAATCGCCACCTGAGGCTTCTCTGGGATAAATATAGGCAATCAGCAGCTGCTGAGCCACTTTCAGTGCATTTGACTGGTAGCGCCCCACGCCCGAGGGAAGGCCAGAAGCAGGAAGTCGGAACTCATAGCGATTATTCAAGAGGGAAGAAAACTCCTTTGCAGAAAGAAGTATATGTCAGTGTTCCCTGCTACCCTCCGGTGTTGCCTCGGGCATGGCTGCCAATGCTTCTGTCTTCAGACCTCTAACTTTGATTTATGCGCTCGGGCGCTGTCAGTCAATTCCGGCACATGAGTGGGTAGCCACTGCATAGCAGCGCGAATCTGTCTGTTGAAATTGGTATCACCATCTTGTAGATGAGTAGCAGTAATGCTAAGCATGAGGTTGAAAGCTGAGCCTGGGGTTGCCATGGGAATTTTGAATCTTCAACCGGGTACCAGGAGGCAAACCAACTCATTTTGGCTTCTCTCGAGCCCTAGCGGATTCGGTTTCTTGAGGCCGTTTTTAATGCGAATTCACCATCAGTAGTCCTTAGAATACCCTTACCAGTCACCAGTTATAGTGTCCGGCAAGAGGATATAGAACAGTTATTCAAGGATAACCAGCCAAATATATCCCTGTATGTTCCGGTTAATAGGTTCCCCCCCTTGTATCAACCTTAGTTCGGTCCTTGAGCCTAGCCATGTCACACCAACGACCTCTTTAGTTCCTACTCGAGACTACTGTTTTTTACAGCGGCAAACCTTCGCCACACCACGAAACATATAGAGGGGACCCTACCTTCCGGGGCCAGAATTGAGCTCTCCGCAGATACCCCGGTTGGGTGTTCCACCGCATTTTATGTCCCTTTCATATCGAAGACAGAGGAACGCAAAATGAAAACTGGATCATGCTTCCACACCTCCGTCCAAGGTTTGCCTCTATTCATGCCCTCAAAGGCCTCCGGCGAAGTAGCCCCGAGAGGAAATCCCGCAATCTGCTCCCCCAGCCTCTGCCTTTTCTGTAGCACCCGTGCAGGGCAGTTAGCCAATTTAATCGTAAGCTAGCCCATCGTACGGATATCCGCGCCAATTATTGTACTCTTGGATATAATAACTACGGTCTTGGCGACAAAAGTCATCGGTCCCCCCCCCGAATTTTTCACTCAATATGGGTATTTCCCCTTCACCAAATCTCAACTTTATTGATTAGAATTATTATTTTTTCAACACCTGCCAATGTCTTTAGAGTGATCCAGATGGTATCTTTCATAAGTAGCAAGCTCTGTTAGTTAATGCGCATGGCGTAACGCTAGAGAGAATGCCGGTGAACAAAAGATGCAATATGTTACCTCTAATTTATATGAGATTCCCGTACGAAAGGTATATTGCAACAATATCCAATCTACATCCCAAGCTCTCAGTCCTCACAGTGTAATGGAAAAATTCTCATAATTTTTACCCAGAGGAGAGACTGGAGGGAATTATCTACAGTATGGAATTCATTTTGGCGATTCTGCATCGCTTTGAGATAAGTTATTAGTGCTCAAAATAGGCTATTTGTGGTGCCAGAGGATTTTTTCGCCCATATCGTACAATTTCATTGAAATGCAAGTGGGTCATGGGACATCACTCGTAGAATTTTAATTGACTTCATGAAACCCCCGCAACCGACCTGGTATTGATACTGCTTCAATAGTACAAACTCCTCTCCATGCTTTGGGAAGTTGAAAGAGGCAAGTAGCAAATAGGCGGAAGGGGGGTGTGGGCAGCCCGAGTGCTGAATTTAAAATGAAGGTGGTAAACTAGTGTCGTATATAATAATGGCTAGCTATCATATGGGTATCGGATAAAAAGGGTATGATAACGGCAATCTTTTATTTCTATTTCTTATATTATAACCCTTTATTTAAGGTATAGAAAACTTATCCAACGCTAGTCAAAAAGACAAAAAAACTTCCCACAACAGTCTGCCTGGCCAAAGGAAACTAAAAAAAACACGCTGGCCATCACACCCCGGAGAGGGTGAATATATAGTGAATCCGGGAACGGCTACAGACAAGCAACAAGGGAATTCCAAACCCGACAGTGAGCAAATTAAGTTATGCGCGGTGTGGGGCATCTGAAAAGAAACACGATTTATAGTAAAACTCAAGCCCGGATAAAAAAAAAGTGAAATATGGAAGATAGAAAAAGGAAATCTAAAAAAGGTCGGTGTTCAACCGCCGGTGCCGGAGTCCGCATTTCAGCGGTTGGGGGTTCCAAGGGAACAAACTTTCAAATTGTTCGCGCATGATTGACTTGTCCGAGAGCCGGGGAAGGGAAGGATGGCGTGTGGAGAAAGATTAGACAGGAAGCTCGTCCCCTGGATACAGCCTCCCCTCTGGACTGTCTAATAGCAACCAAGGGTTCTCATTGTGAACTGCTGCCCGCTGCCCGATTGGCGACCATATCCGGGAATGAATGCATATTAGGCGCTCGGTAGTTTATCTTCGACAACCTTGAGTAGAGATCCTTTCCAATAGAGTACTCTGGTCCTGCAACTTCGTTCGTGATCCAGGGTTTCTTTTGACAATCCTCGGCACTCGGTCGATCCTCTGGAACTGGTTGCAGAATGTCACGGAGGAAGGAGACACAGGAGATACTGAGGCCAATGTTGTCAAGCGGGAGGGGTGAGGAGGATGCTGTCAGGGCGTATCTCAAGACCTCGAAGGGATCATTGAATATGAGATTACCGGTGAACATCCTATACAAGACACACCCAAGGGACCAGATGTCTACCTTGTCGGTCTTCGGGGTCGATGTGTCATGCACTTCGGGGGCCATGTAGCCATGTGTGCCGGTAGTGGTTTTCAGGTATGTGGAAGCGTTAGAGAGTGGGACGCGCTTTGATGTACCAAAGTCACCGATTTTAACGCGGAGGACATTGGGCTGATTCTCTGGAAGGCAGAGGAATATGTTCTATTGACTATTAGGTTTTGACAAAGCTGGTTTAGGAGAGGGGAGCACAGACCTCGGGTTTCAGATCGCGATGTGTGATCTCTTCTTTATGCATCACGGCTAATCCGTGGAGCAGCTGCTTGATTACAACCTTGGTATCATTTTCGTTCCACCGGTAACTATCCGCGAAGCTCTGTGACATATCCCCCATTGGGATATACTCCATAGCAATGTACATGTAGTGTGTGTCCTGATAAGTAGAGTTGAATTTGACGAACCACTCGTGCTGATAACATGTTAGACAAGATATGACTTAAATTGAACCGGATGCCGGTTTTGAAAGGGTACAAGTCTGGGTAAAACTTACTCGCGCCAAGGCTCGTAAATTCTTGATCTCCGCTTGGTACCGCTTGAAAGTGAAGTTTGGCAGGGTTTGTGGTATCCTCTTCACAGCCCATAATTCAGGGGATTGCATTCCAGGTAGATGGACGTTCTCCAGGAAAACAGTTCCATAGGCGCCAGTGCCGATTATGTAATCCAACCTCCAAGCTGGTGGCTCTCGAATAGGAGCACGATGGGTGCCCACCGCTCTAGGCTCGGGCGCTGGGGAATCAGGCAGTGGCGAGTTCGGGTCTTCCAGATGAGACATTAGGTTCTCACTCTCATGCTGGAGTGTGGGCACCTACCTGTGGGTCCCACTTGACGGAACCTGGTGGTTTTAGGTAGAAACATAGGAGAGCCGCGGGGACGCTCCAGCGACTTCACGCGGGGGGTGAAGATGGTGTTTGCCAGAGGGGGTGGAGGTGGGGGTGGGAGGTTGCGTAGGGGTGAGTACCTGTCGCTGAGGGCCCCGCCCTCGTAGTAGTCATCGTAACCTAAATCCTGGTCATCGTAGGCGAGTGCGGTGCGGTCGATATTTGTAGCCTTAAAGCCAAAGCTATCCGAGTATGGGGACGAAGATAGAGACTGGGCAAAGAGGCTAGCCTTTTGGTCCTGCCTGGGCTTTGGGAATTCTTCCTTGCCCGCCTGGTTTGTTAGTGAATCAGTGCCCACAGGCCGCCGGCGGGGGGAAGCGAATTCGGTTTGCTTTGGAGGCTTTTTAACCGCATTGCGTATAAGTCTAGCTAGTCTATCGATGTAAGGGTTTTGACTAAGGTAATCGTCAACCAGCCATTAGCTTTCTAAGTAATATCACTCTGAGGAAGCTCCAGCGAACCAAAGAAGGCTGGACCAACCTGTTTTCATCAGAGATCCTCTTCATGATGCGGGCTGGCAAAACCTGGAGGGGATTTTTTCCGACAATTTGAAATCCGGGCCAAGGGTAGGATAACCAAGGCCTCGGTGTAGCTGGGAGAAGAGGGAATATATTGCTATGAACCTTGCGGCTCAAGCTGGATGACTAGAGGTATGGGTATGGTTACACTCACACCCCTCTATCCCATATGAATCTCAGTAAGTTCTGAATTTCTTCAGACCAAGGCCTGACCAGTTGTGCCGGATCGCTCGGTGTGCTAGACAGATTCATTGGACCTTAGTGGTCAGGGATAGCGGGGGCTGAGTGCACGAGGCTGGCGACAAAAATGGTGAGGAGAATAGCATGTGGCAACCCGAACCATGCCACTTCATGCTTTCCATTTAGCACATTGTGGGGCAGTTACAGATTGTTGAGGAATTATCGGACACTCTGGCATGCAATATTGTAAAGTTGAAGTTGAAAACAGCGCCAAGCCTAGCCATTTCCCATACAAAATAGTAAGAAATTGCGCCAAGGCAATTACGGAGCTACAGCGCCTAAGTTTTGTAGGTTCCACAAGCGAGGCTTGCAACCGTTACCCCCTGTTGAACCTACAAAACTTAGGAGCGATACCTAAGTAGCTCTCTTGATAATTTCTTAACAAGTCTAGATACAGGGTTCTAAAGGGTTGAGAAGTAAATTCTAGGAGATTGTTGCACAAATGGGTCAAGTTTCAGCTCAAATTGCTTTACTAAATCAGTGGCTAGAAGGTTGTGAATATGGTTATTTTGGGTGGAAAACTCTTACACTGCCCGTGCCCATCATTTTTGTCAAGAGCCTCGTACCGTACTAGGCGCACTGTGAGGTCAACTCAACTCAACCCCCTCCGGGGGAGAGAACTCTAACCCGATACAACTAAATAAGCGCAGAGTAGAGCCTCAAGTTTTGGGTGTAAGATATTTTCTCCTCAACAAAGAGTGGGGAAGGAAAGCAAAAATATTACTCAGAACCGCATCACGTAAAGGAGCAGTGGTAATATTAGGCATGAGGTTGAAAACTAAACTTGGGATTACCATGGGAATTGCGAACCCCCAACCAGGTGTCAGGAGGCAAGCCAGCTCCTCTCGGCTCTCCTCCAGGACTAGCGGACTCGGTCTTCTGATGCCGTTTTTAACGTAGATTCGTGATCAGTGACTTTAAATACCCTTACCAGTTACTAGGTCCGGCAAGAATGCATGGAACAGTTAGTCAAGGAAAACCAACCAAATATATCCCTGTATGTTCCGGTTAATAGGTCCCCCCAGTTGTACCAACCTTGGTTCGGTTCGTGAGCCCAGCCAGGACACACCAAAGACCGCTTAGTTCTTACTCGAGCTGCCTACTGTTTTTTACGGCGGCGGACCTTCCCCACACCAACCGGAACATCCAGAGGGGACCCCACCTTCCAGGCCAGAATTTAGCTCTTTGCAGATACCCCGGTTGGATGTTCCACTGCATGACATGTCCCTTTCGTATGAGAGACAAAGAAACGCAAAAAGAAAAAACTGGATAATTCTCCCACACCTCCGAGTTTCGCTTCTATTCACGCCTTCAAAGGTCTCCGGCGAACGTAAAGAGCAAACCCTGCAATCTGCTCTCTCACCCTCTGCCTTGTCTCTGGCCCTGCTCAATGCAGTTAGCAAATTTAATATAAGCTAGCCCGTCGTACGGATATCTGCGCCAATCATTTTACTCTTGGATATACTAACTACGGTCTTGGCAACGAGTCGTCGTCGGCACCCCCCCCAAATTTTTCGCTAAATATGGGTATTTTCTCTTCACAAAATCTCAACTTGGTTGATTGGAGTTCTTCCTTCAACACCTGCCAAAATCTTTAGAGCGATCGAGATAGTATCTTTTATAAGCAGCAAGCCCTATTTCCCAATGCACATGGTGCAATCCTCAACAGAATTCTGGTGAACAGAAGGTGTGCTATGATACCTCTGATTTATATGAGGTTCCCATACGAAAAGTACGAGGCAGGCGATAAAAATGATGAGCAGTGTAACGGTTTCCCACCCAGAATATCCGTATCCACAACCTTCTAGCCACTGATTTAGTGAGGCAATTTGTGCTCAATATTCACCCATTTGTGCAATAATTCCCTAAATTTTACTTTCCTACTCTTTAGAACTCTGTATCTGGACTCGTTGAGGAACCGTGAAGAGAGCTGTGGTTGGTACATTTGGCTTGGCGCAGTTTCTGAATATTTTGTATGGGAGATGGCTAGGCCTGGCGTTGTTTCAAACATCAACTTTACAATATTGCATGCCTAAGCACCCGATGATTCTTTGGTAATCTGTAACTTGTCGGAAAGATATTTGAAAGAATTTTTGACCAGAATATTTATTTTTGAAGATTTTTACAGCCCCAGAGTGTATTGAATGGAAAGCGTGAAATGGCATGGTTTAGGTTATTACATGCCATTCTGCTCACTATTTTGGTCACCACCCTGATACATTGCAACAATGTCCAATCTATATCCCAGGCTCTCAGCCCCCACATTGGAGTGGAAAGATTCTCATAATTTGTACCCAGAGAGGAGAGGGGGGAATTACCTACACTATTGCATTCACTTTGGTGATTCTGCATCGCTTTGAGATGAGTTATGAGTGGTCAAAATCAGCCATTGAGGCTTCTGTCGCCCATATGGTACAATTTCGTTGAAATGGAAGCGGGTCATGAGAAATCACTCGTAAGGTTTTCATAGAAGCCATTAAATTTTGGCAACTGGGACTTGGTGTTGATACTACTTCAATAGTACAAACTCCTCCCCACACACCATGCTTTAGGAAGTTGAAAGAGGCAAGTAGCAAATGGGCAGAAGAAAGGTGTGGGTAGCCTAAGTACTGCATTCGAAACGAATAAGGTGGTAAAGGACTGTAGTAATAATAATAGCCAGCTATCGTATGGGTATCGGGTAAAGAGGGCACGCTAATAGAAATTTTTTATTTCTATTTCTTATATTATAACCCTTTATTTAAGGTATAGAAAACTTATCCAACGCTAGTCAAAAAAGACAAAAAAACTTCCCATAACAGTGTGCCTAGCCAAAAGAAACTTAAAAAACACGCTTGCCATCACCCCCCGGAGAGGCTGAATATAGTGAACCCGGGAGCGGCTACAAGGGAATTCCAAACTCGATAGTGAGCAAATTAAGTTATGCGCGGTGTGGGGGCATCTGAACAGAAAGGCAATTTATAGTAAAACTCAAGCCCTGATAAGTAAAAGTGAAATATGGAAGATAGAAAAAGGAAATCTAAAAAAGGCGGGTGTTCAACCGCCGGGGACGAGGTCTCCATTTCGGCCGTTGGGGGCTCCAAGGGGACATGCTTTCAAATTGTTCGTGCATGATTGACTTGTCTGAGAGCCGGGGAAGGGAAGGATGGCGTGTGGAAAAAGATTAGGCAGAAAGCTCGTCCCCTGGGTACAGCCTCCCCTCTGGACTGCCTAATAGCAACCAAGGGTTCTCATTGTGAACTGCTGCCCGCTGCCCGATTGGCGACCACATCCGAGAATGAATTCATATTAGGCGCTTGGTGGTTTATCTTCGACAACCTTGTGTAGAGATCCTTTCCAATAGAGTACTCTGGTTCTGTGGTTTCGTTCGTGATCCAGGGTTTCTTTTGACAATCCTCGGCACTCGGTCGATCCTCTGGAATTGGTTGCAGAATGTCGCGGAGGAAGGAAACACAAGGGATACTGAGGCCAATGTTGTCAAGGGGGAGGGGTGAGGAGGATGCTGTCAGGGCGTATCTCAAGACCTCGAAGGGATCATTGAATAAGAGATTACCGGTGAACATCCTATACAAGACACACCCAAGGGACCAGATGTCTACCTTGTCGGTCTTCGGTGTCGATGTGTCATGCACTTCGGGGGCCATGTAACCATGTGTGCCGGTGGTGGTTTTCAGGTATGTGGAAGCGTTAGAGAGTGGGACGCGCTTTGAGGTACCAAAGTCACCGATTTTAACACGGAGAACATGGGCCTGATTCTCTGGAAGGCAGAGGAATATGTTCTATTGACTATTAGGTTTTGACAAAACTAGTTTAGGAGAGGGGAGCACAGACCTCGGGCTTCAGATCGCGATGTGTGATCTCTTCGTTATGCATCACTACTAATCCGTGGAGCAGCTGCTTGATTACAACCTTGGTATCATTTTCGTTCCACCGGTAGCCATCCGCGAAGCTCTGTGCCATATCCCCCATTGGGATATACTCCATAGCGATGTACATGTAGTGTGTATCCTGATAGGTAGAGTTGAATTTGACGAACCATTCGTGCTGACAACATGTCAGACATGATATGACTTAAATTGAACCGGATGCCTGTTTTAAAAGGTACAAGTCCGGGTAAAACTTACTCCCGCCAAGGCTCGTAAATTCTTGATCTCAGCTTGGTACCGCTTGAAAGTGAAGTTTGGCAGGGTCTGTGGTATCCTCTTCACAGCCCATAACTCAGGGAACTGCATCCCAGGTAGGTGGACATTCTCCAGGAAAACAGTTCCATAGGCGCCAGTACCGATTATGTAATCTAACCTCCAAGCTGGTGGCTCTCGAATAGGAGCACGATGGGCGCCCACCGCTCTAGTCTCGGGCGCTGGAGAATCAGGCGGTGGCGAGCTGGGGTCTTCTGGATGAGATATTAGGTTCTCACTCTCATCCGGGAGTGTGGGCACCTACCTGTGGGCCCCACCTGATGAAAATCGGCGGTTTTAGTGGGTAGAAACATAGGGGAGCGGCGGGGAGGGGCTTTCTTGCTGAAGAAGGGGTAGTCGATGAAGGCGGAGTCATTGTAGGAGGTTTTGGTGGGGTCTCTATTTGTGGCATTGGGTAAGTACAGCTCGTCGCTGAGGAAGTCGCCATCGGAGGAGAGTGCGGTGGGGTCGATATTTGTGGTATCAAAGCCAAAGGGGCCCGAGTATGGGGACGAAGATAGAGGTTGGGAAAAGAGGTTAGCATCTTGGTTCTCCCTGGGTTTTGGGAGTTCTCCCTTGCCCGCCTGGTTTGTTAGTGGACCAGTGCCCACCGGCCGCCTGCGGGGGGAATCGAATCCGGTCTGTTTTGGAGGCTTATTACCGCCATAGCGTAGAGCTCCAGCTAGTCTAGAGATATAAGGGTTTTGACGAAGGTAATCGCCAAATGGCCATTAGCTTTCTAGGTAATGTCGCTCTGAGAAAACTCTAGCGAGCTGAAGAAGGCTTGACCCACCTGTTCTCCTTAGATATCTTCTTCATGATACGGGCTGGCAAAACCTGAAGGAGATTTTTTCCCACAATTTGAAATCCGGGCCAAGGGTAGGATAACTAAGGCTTCGGTGTAGCGGGGAGAAGGGGGAATATATATTGCGATGGATCTTGCGGCTCAAGCTGGATGACTAGAGGTATGGGTATAGTTACACTCACACTCCGCTGTCCCGTATGAATCTCAGTAAGTTCTGAATTCCTTCACACCAAAGCCTCACCAGTTGTGCCTGATCGCTCAGTGTGCCAGACAGATTCTTCGGACTCAAGCGGTCTGTGATAGCGGGGGCTGAGTATACGAGGCTAACGACAAAAATAGTGAGCAGAATGGCATGTAACAACCCGAACCATGCTACTTAATGCGTTCAATTCAGCACAGTCTGGGGCAGTTACAGATTATTAAGAAATTATTGGACGCTCTAGCATGCAATATTGTAAAGTTGAAGTTGAAAACAGCGCCAAGCCTAGTCATTTCCCATAAAAAATAGTAAGGAACTGCGCCAAGGCAAATATACCAACTACCGATGTCGGTCTCTCTCACTTCTTCCCTTGTGTGGATGGTGTGTCGCGCAAGCTGTGTTCCACTCCTGTCGCCCGCGGCGTGACCTTCTTCTAAACCGTAAGATAGTTGGGTAGCGGATTGACTCGATGCTGACCCACTTAATTCACCGGATAGAGGATAGTAGGAGAG
>Ga0307509_10002595_pt1 | contig 28956 bp, 42 predicted proteins | sample 10_EM_MG_FD_202245 | JGI IMG/M metagenome (GOLD analysis project Ga0307509, IMG submission 202245) | Populus trichocarpa ectomycorrhiza microbial communities from riparian zone in the Pacific Northwest, United States - 10_EM | ecosystem: Host-associated > Plants > Roots > Unclassified | place...
CCATCAAATAAAGACTTTTACAGAAGCTTTTGAGCTTTTGAGTTGTTGTTGTTGACTTAGAAGAGTTTGAAGTTGGTCGTATTTGGGGTTCGCTAAGGTGTTGATTGGCATTGTCCGGCATCATACCATGCAGAACCAGCCCCATTGGCGCCTTGTGGTTGCCATCTGAGCTAGGGTTGACGCTATGATACTTGCAGGAAAGCCTGGCTCAGGGCAGCGTTCACCGCACCACGGCCAGTGAACGTGCTCGGCGGTATTACCCCTCCACGCTTCAATCACCAAGAAATCAGGCTAACATACAGATTACGATACACAACGATTTCTTCTCTCATTCCTAATGGATTGGGCTGGGAAGTGCCGTAGATGAACTTTGCTTGAGAAGAGAGAAAAACCAAGCAAAAAAGCAAACATAGCATAACTCGTTATCAGGAACGCCGGCATCCCCTTATCGTTGGAGGTCAATTGAGGTTTTTGGATTCCCATTCTTTTTGATGCGCTCTGATGGACCCACCACCACTACCACCACCACCCCGGTCTGCTACCGGTATGGTTCTGGGTAATCTCTCCTCGTCGGGGAGTACCTTTGATGCTATATTCTGGATGTAATACCTGGAAGAGTCTCATTGGCACAGTACCAATACAGCACGATAAGAGCCATGCATTGTTCGGGGGGTGGATATCTATTGTGCCATAAACCCTCTTGAAGTCTACTATGTGCTTCAGCAAGGGATAAATTTAGCTTTGACAACTTGTGACAGGATTGCGAATAGCCGCACCAGTTAGTGAGATCTGAGACATCTAGTGGGCTGATCTCACACCATGTCAGGAAGATGCCAATCCTTCTCAGGAGCTCTCGACTCGGAATCTGGAGATAGGGCTGAGGAAGATGGTGGTACTGTACTCGTCAGTGTCTTTTCGCAAAAAAATAACAGCGAGAGCAAGCGGATGGTGATCACTCTTGTGGCTATCCTCTTGTGATTGTAGGGGTAACACAGATACCATAATAGACCAGTATTCTTTTCTTATCAGGATAAGTTACACATCTATAATAAACGCACGCTCGAGTACTCAAGACAGTATGGTTCCTGTTTCACTATCCTTCCGGAAGGAACTTGCCGGGCCGGGGTGAGCGTCCCGATACCGAAAGGAGGACTTCCTCTGGAATCCTAATCATATATCATGCACTCCATGATTCCGGGATCATGATTGCTCACGGGTTGGGCATTTCTACTCCCATCATGCCAGCAGCATACGGTACTCATACACATACTCGTACTGTATCCACACCGCACCCGCCCAGCGCAAACCAGAATGCTGTAAAATACCTAGGCATAAGCCAATAGTCCTATCTCATATCTTAGACAAAACAACCACCTCCCAAAGACCCACGATCCAAAGTACGGCACAATACCGTACTACTCGTACACAGTCTCAGTGCCAGTGCTGGAGCCTCAAGTAGTCCCAATCCACCCCGCCCCCGAGCAGACCACATTACCACCCGGATAACCGTCCCACCTCACAATCCCCATTCCGAACCCCCCAGCTCCAGATTGCGGCGAAGAAAAACCATCCCTCTCTATGACACCATACCGGCGGAAACGGCCGACCGACCCTAAGCCACACCTGGAGCCAGGCGCCCGCCGCAGGAACACCCAACTACACCACCTCACCCCACAAAATCGGCCCACATCTGATGATGGCAACCCGCACTTTCTGGTACGGTATACATCAAATCGTCTGACTTACTACTCCGCGAGAAGGGCTGAATCATATTGGCTCTTGGGATAGTCGGGGTGTTATAACCCAGTGCATAGAATCCTCCTGATAGCATGGACATCATTCCACTATTCTTCCCTTCTCGCGAGAATGAAGTGGAATTCGTGTCGTTCCACTTTACACCGCCCTGCCATGACAGCCAGTATTATGCCAACATCAGGATATCTCGTAGCTAGACATCGCATGATAGACGGAACAAAAAAGAGATATATATATAATATGCATTCACTTCAACCGTAATACACTTCTCTCCCACCACCATCATCACGATCACAACTAATATTAATCATCTCCTCTCACTCGCATTTCCATTTATCGCCGCTCAATCATCGTTTCTTAAACTCCCTTCATCACCACACCTCCCTAATACTATAATACTATAATACCGATAGTACACATAGACAAAAATGGTATTCAGAGCAACATCCCGCCTCATGCGCCCTCTGGCAAGACTCGTCGCGGAGGAACACACATTCTTCATATACCCGACGCAGACCCGTCCCACGCCCATTCGGCTAAGGTTTTTCGGAAAGCGGCTGGGGAGGGCTGGTAGCATGTGAGTTGTTCCTTTTTCACCCTCCCATTCTCTTCGTGTCGGAAACTTTTGGGGCAGTGAGCGGTATTGACGGGTTGGTTGGTTGGTTGGTTGCAGGTACATTCCGGGATTCGCTCTTTTTTTTGGGTGGCCGTTTGCGGCCAAGGCGTATGTTTAATTCCCTCCTTTCTTTCTTTCTGTGAATGTGTGGTGGGGGGCATGCTCATAGGTAACTTGTGTACGAGTAGTCTCATCGACTCGACTGGTGGGCCATAGAATAGATCTTCTATAAACGTGCAGGCGTTTCGGAACTGGTCGGTAGACATGTGCCAATGCATTGGGTCGGATAGATTGCTCTTTGGAAGATTTCCTTCCTCTTTTGGTTTTTGTATTTTTGTTTGTTTTATTTATGGCTGCGTTGCATATATGCTTGGGGATTTCATAGCTGCGAGTTTGTTTATCAGCGACTTTGTATGAAATTTGTTATAGGAAGGAAATGGAATATACCGCGCGATCTAATTCTAATTTTCCAAAAGCCCTTAGCGAGAGCGTTGGAGCACAGTGGTTACATTCTAGCAAGAGGAAAATGAAGCATCATATAGTGAAACCAAGCCTTTGCTTTCGCCGAGAGGCGGATATTCGCTGCCCCTAAAAAAAGGAAGAGAGCAGAAAAAATAAACAACAAATAAAAAAAGATGGAGTATTCGCAGACTCAACTGCAAAGAAGCACAGTCAGTCACATCAACGCCGCCAAATACCTCACAAGTTCCGACTCATCCCCACCGGGCATCCGCTCCCACACATTCACAGGATATCATACACCAATCAATCAGAACTGTCCCTTCAACTTCTCCGCCACATTCCCAGCGGTATGTTCCACCTCCTCCCGCGCACTCCTCAAATTCCACCTCTGAATCCTGCGAACAATCTTCTCAATCTCCCAATTCCATGTATCTTTTAGCGTCTCGACAAAGCTCGATCGCTCAAGCCTGGGGTCGGGGTTCTTGGGAATCTGCTTGGGAAGGAGTATGGAGTCCGCAATCTGGCGGGAGCTGCGTAGCGATGCTGAGTGCGCTCTTGTGTTTGCGCTCAGGTGTCGGAGGGTGAGGTATGCGATTGAGCCTGTGAGGACGGTGCCGCCGAGCTGCGGGGGAGTTTGTCAGTTTGGGTTAGTCTGGTTGTAGTGGGAGCAGGGACCTACGAAGCCGCCTATTCTACCCATTGTGATTCTGTGTTTGGGTTGGATGGGGTGGTTATGGGTGGCTGTCGGTGGAGATCGTTTGGACGGAATTGTTTCGAGGTTTTGGTGGGATCAGGATGAAGCTCCTGGAACTTCTTCCTTGGAAGCCCGGCCGGGTAATACCGGCGCTCCGTTGACCTCCGAATGCTACCTGCCGGCATTCTGTCTACTCGACCTTACCCAATTTTAGCATAACAAGTACCGAGCCAGCTCCTAGATTGTTGGGCTCAAGAGAAAGAATATGTGCCGCCAAGCCCCATCGAACATTTTTCCCAGTCATCTTTCATGATGCTCAGCGCTCAGTAACCCCAAACCAAAGGTCCTGAGAATTGGCCGGAAACGGGGGGAAAAGCTATGAAACAAATGCAGTAATTACAACAATCCCCCGTTGCAACCCCCGGGCAGCCCCCACTCCCTCCAACTGCCCGCATAAACTACCGTATTCGAAACCACCACACTTAAAGCCGGGTAACGGTAAGATCCGAGTTCACGAAGAATCCCTTGAGCCCACTAGCCAACCCCACCAACCCCACCAACCTCAATTTGATACACCTCAATTCAATCCACCCCACATTCACCTCCTCTTGTTTCCCGGGGGCCGCAAACTGCCAGCACAATGACCCAAAGCAAAACCTTTCGAGCACTCAGCCGGAGCAGCGCCCACCGTCAAGCGCTCCTTCGAAACTTGGTAACGGACTTGGTAAAGCACGAGTCCATCTCAACAACCTACGCAAAAGCAAAAGAAGCCCAGGCAATAGCGGAACAAGTGATAACCCTAGGAAAACGAAAAACAAACGCCACCATCACACGATTAAACCAGATTCTCTACGTATGCCCCTTCCTCCCCTCCACCAAACTAACCACCCGGGAGCCTACTCACACCAACCAGGTCCCAGAACTCAACGTCCCCCGAGTCCTCAAAGTTCTCGCGCCCCGCTACAAACAGCGGGAAGGTGGGTACACGCGCGTGCAGCGGATCGAACCGTTGCGAACCGATCAGGCCGAGAGTGCGATTCTGGAGTTCGTGGACGGGCCCCGGGATATGCGTTTCGCGCTGACGGCGAAGGCGATCGCGTACGCAAAGAAGGAGGGGAGGGAGCTGTCGGAAATTACGCTGCAGAATATAAAGAAAGTTACCCGGTTCCGGATTAATGGGGAGAGGGAATTGCAGGCTGAGGTTAAGAAGTTTGAGGAGAGGATGTGAAGGGAGCGCGAAGCATACGGGGGGGGTAGGGGAATGGGGAGCGGAATAGAGGAGAGGGAGGGAGAGGGGGAGGAAGTTTGTAAATACCTAGTCTTCGTCGGCAATCTATCAGGCGGAGGGCTCAAAGCGGGGGTTGAGCTTAAGATGCTAGATTGGGGAGGTTCTGCGCAAAATGTATTATATTTTATCACCATAGACCTCTCAACACCACCATCACAATCCCCCCCACTAACCCCCCACCCACCAACAAAAGAAAAAAGATGTCCAATCTAAAAATCCTCCGAACCCTCCCTTTGAAAACAATTCCAACTCTCCTAGTCATCTCCGGCCCCTCCGGCGCCGGAAAGTCGACCCTCCTCAATCGCCTCCTCAGCAATCACCCCCAAAATTTCGGCTTCTCCGTATCTCGTAACCTCCCTCTTCCACCCCCACCGTCCCAACATCCTCCTCACACTACACTAGAGGCTGAAGGCAAACAGATACCACCCGTCCACCCCGTCCCGGAGAAACCAATGGGAAACACTACCACTTCACGAACCGCGCCAAGTTCGAATCCCTCAGAGCACAAAAGCAATTCATTGAATCGACCGAGTTCGCCGGGAACCTTTACGGGACGAGCGTCAGCGCCGTGAGGGACGTTACGGATAGCGAGAGGATGTGCGTTCTCGATATCGAGTTGATGGTCGGTTATCCCGTTGGTTGTGGTTCTAGTGTTATGGGTCTGCAGGATTGATTGTTATGGGAGGGAGGGGCATAGGGCGTCAAGCAGATCGAGAGCAATCCGTATGTGCAGTCCAAGCGGGTTCTTATCAAGCCTCCGGATCACGAGACGCTACGGAGGAGGCTGCAGAAGCGTGGGACAGAGGAGCCGGAGGTCGTGGAAGCCCGTCTGACGAGGGCACTGGGAGATCTGGGATCCGCAGAGGGGAGTGGCATATACGACAAAGTCATCGTCAACCACGACCTTGACCTGGCTTATCAGGAATTGGACAAGTATTCAATGTCACTCTATGGATTTGTAAATAAAAGAGATCATGCTCGAAATCGCAGCTGTTGGTCTGGCAGAGTCTGATATAAGAAAGGGGAAAGAAGAGGGAGGGAGGAGAAAGGCAAAAAAAAACAACACCATTCGCCTCGGAGGGAGGATTTTGTGTGAAAAACAAAAATACATGTAGAAGGTTTAGAAACAACGACAAACGACATAGAAAACGCTAGTCAGATTGATCATTAGAGATCCCGATAACACCCATCTCAACTAGTTCCGCGAGCCCCAAGTGGGGCAATAAACTATCGAATCGGCATACAAGGAAAATAAAATGCTCACAGGATAGAGAATTACAAAGAAAGACTCTCCAACATTACTAGGTAAAGGAAACGGGAGCTATGAAAGGAAAAGAAAAAAGGCTAAAGAGAAGGTAGCCCCACCCCTTTTTTTTTAAGGTTCCCATAAAAAATCACATTTGAATTGTCCACACACACAAACTGCCCATGCGCCCCTTCATATCAATGCTCCCACACCTTCACCATCACCAGATTCAATAGCCGTTGATTGTCATCCTGTGCTGAGAACCTCTGCTCAACTCCCTTTCAGCAGCAGGTGAAATAGGCCTGCTGCTTCCCGCCCCAGCAGCACTGGACTCCTTCAAAGCCAACAGCTGCTTTGCGCGGAAAGTCTCGTAGTGGATCTGAGAGGTTGTCTCAATTAGATCTTGAAGATGGGTGCGGGTGAGGAAATTCCGTAGAATGACGAATTCGCAGTGGCTTTCATTTTCAACTATTCCAATCAGCATTCAAGAAGCTGGTATCGAGGATGGGCTAAATATACCATTGATGACACCCCATCTGTTCTGACGACCACGAACCTGCTTCCCATCTACGATGATTGACTTCTCTGAACCAACAACGGCAAAAGGGATGATATTTTTGATTTGTGCATTGAGGGCACGCTCCTCCTCGTCCAACTCATCGTTGTCGTAAGGGTACATCTTGAGGTTGTGGAAGGTGAATTCTTCTCTAATTCTCTCCTTAAACGCAGCACGTTCCTCCAGTGTCAGGGAATCGGACTTGGCAATGACGGGAACGACATTAACGACATCGGAAAGCTTCTTGAGGACAACGATATCAATGGGCTTGAGTCTGCTCGGAATGTCAGATCAGGATATCAATAAACTTAAAAAACAGAAACATACGCGTGTCCCGAAGGCTGGATAAAGAAAAGACAGCAATGGATGCGTGTATCCTGGATATAGCGCTCCCTCTGCGCCGTAAGCTCCTTGCGAAGGTAGGCTGAGTGCTGGTCCTTGATATATTTGACAATAGGGTCCCAACTAGGCATCACGTCAGTCTACCATCACCATCACATACAACACGACGTACCATCTATCATTGTTGACCTGATCCCCATACCCAGGTGTATCAACAATGTTCAATCGGAGACGAACACCATTCTCCTCAATAACTATTGTGTATCAGCCCACGTCCTCCAACAACCGCAAAGGAGGAGGGTACATACTGTGGGAAACAGTTTGGATCTCGGTGGTAGATCGCACAGGCTCATCAGGGGTGAGGCGACCCTTGGAGTCGATAAGATGAGCGGCAAAAATAGTGTTAATCAGGGTAGACTTCCCAAGACCAGTCTGCCCTATAGTAAAAGTTAGAACAATTGCACAAGCGGGCAAAGAGGCAAGGAGCATCGCCAAACGTACCGACACAAATAACATTGAATTGGAAACCGCGCTTGAGAAGCTTTCGCTCGATTTGAGAGGTGATACTGTCGAAACCGACATGGCTACGGGGGAACACGTTTGCAGCTTGCGACATAATTGCTGTTGGGAAAGTATGAAGAAAGGTTGTGGGAACGAGACGCGTTCAAAAGGTGTTGACCGGAGGCAGGGAGGAGCAAAATGGATGGTGCTTCCGCAATTCAATGCTTCCCGGAAGGAAGGGGGGAGATAGACAGGTTAAAGTTGGGGGTGGTTGAGAGGAGAGAACACCAGCAGTAGCGGAGAGCAGCAAAAAGGGGGTTGAAGGCCGCAAGGAGGTTGATCATTCGCTGTGCTTGCGGTTCTTGTCTTGGCGTCGAAGAAAATACTAATTAGCATTGAGCCAATGGAGTATGGTGCGCACTGATACAGCACAGGGCTCTTTATTATGGGTAAACCCTAACCCACACCTTGTCTCCCGCTATTTGCCTCCCGCCAACCGAAAAAGAAAAATTGGCGCAGGCCAAAGACACCCAAAACTCCAATCTCATCCTCCCCCGGCGGACAAACCGATAGCCCATTGTCGGCGCGGAACACACCGAACCTCCCCGCCAATACGGTTTGGCTACGCTCACTCTGCTCCTCGAATTCACAATTGCAAATGGCAACCCCTTTCCTCTCGGTTGCTAGGCTCGGCCTTCTTCACTCAGTAGGATCGTTCCTTCCAATTCTCCCTCTACCTACTCTCGCGCTACCTACTGCAATCCACCTCAACATACCAAATCTCCTACCCGGCATTTGGGAATCCATTCTCCGGGCCGTGCCCAAGAAGAAGCAAAGTCATTCGAGAAAACGTATGCGACAGTTGGCCGGAAAAGCGTTGTCAGACATCACTGCCCTCAACAATTGCCCGGCCTGTGGGAAGATCAAGAGGCAGAATAGGCTGTGCGAGCCATGTGTGAACGAGATCAAGAGCATGTGGAGAGAGGAGGCCGTGAAAGGTGCCGAACCCAGGGGCCGAACAAATACAACCCCATAAGTCGACGAGGGGATGGAGAGGGGTACAGACGGGGATGACAGGAAGCTGATGGAAGTTGTGGGGACTGTGCTTGCGTTTGGAGCAATACTTTGGTATGGGGGGATGGGAGCGTGGTCAGCTATGACCGAATCGAGCGCGTCTCTCGCTGAGAAGGTTGCGTATTGTGGAGCAAAAAACAAAATGGGTTTGGCGTGACATTGTATATGGGGTAAAAGGTTACATGGAAAGTAGAAAGTGCACAAAACATGGATATCTGAGAAACTATCAATTACACAATCTTCCTCTAGCAGTTTTGTTAAGAGGGATTTTTAAGGGTGCTAAATATTTGCACAAACAGTTCCATCCTATGGTAATCACCAGGTTTTGGAGAGGATAAATAATAATAATATTATAATAATAATAATATTCATTATTATGATATGATAGCAGTATCTTTCTTCATGCCCTAACTAATAGATAGATTTATCCATTGCCCGGTGTGGGGTGGGGCAGATAAGCCAGGCTGTTGAGCCTCAATTCGGCCTACCATGGTGACGCGTGCACACTCAACCCCACCATACCACACTCCTGAGTCGGAATATCTATTCTCCAGTCTCCTTCAACCTTCTTCATAAGCACGATTATTTCAATTTTCATGCCCCCAAGACACTCAGACCATGGTGGGTTAACAATTACCCTGCGCTCTTCCACCCTTTAAACCACTGCTAAATTTTTAAATCTAGTCGAAGCAATATCTAACAGAGCATGTCGTTGAGGGCGGTGAGTATCAGATTCTATGGGCGTTACACTTGGCAGGGGGCCTAGCTTACAAGTGGTAGCACATCCTTCCGACATATTTGCTATTGCTGTCAATCCAGCATATGCTATTTCCGCTGGAGGAGACTCAAGCATACAGGTTTGGAGCCTACACGAACCAGGTCACCCTCTAGTTCATAAGTTTGAGAATGCACATCCCCTTGGCGTTCACCATCTCGCTACCAACAAAGAAGGCGGGTTCGTCGCTAGTGCCGGCTTTGATGGAACAGTCAATATATGGGATCTGGGAAGTCTTTCTCTCGTCAAGCAGATCGCAAGTTTGTCTTACCTCTGAGCTGCGTTGTTTGAGTCTCATACTCACACGGCCTCCTATGGTAGAAGGAAGATCTTCAGGCGAAGTTTGGGCCCTTGCTTTGTCACCCACTGGAAACTTTATGGCCGCTACCACTTATAATGGAAGGGTGTGTGTTTACGACGTCCCTGGGACTGGTGAAAAGGTCCGAGAGTACGAGACCAAAGGGAGCTTTGGAATGAGTGTTGATATTGTAAGAGCCCCAGCCATTGCTATTGTTTTCTTGCTTTATTTTCGCATCCAAATGTCTCATCCGGCGTAGTCTGCAGATGGAAGGCTTGTAGCTTCGGGGCACGAGAATGGCGGAGTTTACATTTTCAACAATGAGACCGGCAAAATACACCACTCATTGCCTGGTTAGTCCATAAATGTACTACTCAGTAACTCAGTCTAACTCGCCCAGGCCTCATCAAAACAGTCAGATCCGTAGCGTTTTCTCCTGGAGGGAGACTACTCGCGGCAGCAGGCGACTCCAACATAATTGCATTATATGATGTTATATCTGGTGAGCAAGTTGGAAATCTATCGGGTCATAGCAGCTGGATATTCTCGGTTTCTTGGAGCAAAACTGGCGAATATATTCTTAGTGGGTAAGTTTTAGACTACGCGAATCTTGCCTCACAAGCACTGACCACCCTAATTCAATAGTGCTTTTGACGGAAAAGTCAAAGTCTGGTCGACCGATACGAAGACTTGTGTCGCAACCCACACGGAGAACGATAAAGCTCTGTACGGGGTAAAATGGATTCCAAAATCCTCCGGTATAGGCGAAGGATTCCTCACAGCTGGAGCGAATGGGAGGATATGTTTTTACCGCGAGGCGACAGGCAGTTAAAGGTGCTTTTCGAATCTGATCCTTGGTTAAGGTGCTGGAGCAGGAAAAAAAGTTCAGAAAAAAAAACGGGAATCCGCGAAATCATGTACTTGTATCAAAAGTTTATACCAAAGGTAATGGTTCTCCATAACACAGATTTACTATCTAATAAAGTGCGAGAAAGGCATTTTATTCAATATTGAGTGCACGATATTCATCGGCACGGCACCACATTTGCAATGCAGTACCGCGCTCTCCTGTGTTGCTGCACTGCTATGTTTCGGTGTTCTCATCTCACCCAGTCTGCAAGTGCTGTATGGTACAGTACAAGTACTGGTACAGAAGCCTTCGTTCTCAAGACCAAACATGAGAAGACTCTCTTTCAAGATGTCTTTGTGGGAATTGAAAGTACCGAGTCTGTATTGTACCTGCTGGCATAGCTAGGTCTTTACGGTGGCGCTAGCATGGACTAGGTACTCACCAAACTTTATGTTTACCTGAGGACCTGCCCCTTATTCTTGTCGCCGCCTGGTGCGCATCGCCTGCCGCCCGCTTGCCGCTCCCTTTACTACTCTGCTCTGTTCTATTAGTTTTTGTCCTCAACCCAACACCAATAATTAAACGCCAATCATTTCCTCCCCCAAGCATGCTCTCCAACTACCCATTTTCTTTCGTGTGCTTCCTCTGGTTGCTCATTCATCAAAGCTATTGTATTGTATTCTTCTCTCCTTTCCATCAATTTTAAATACTTCTTAAACTTCTTTCTCCAACCAAATATCACTGCTCACAACATCAAAATGCCCCACAAGTCCACTGTTCTTACCACCCTTATATTAGTCTTCGGGCTCATGATTCGCTCTTCTGCCGCCGCCACCCTCACCCCGTCTACTGCCGCTGCCAGAGCGCGTCTTCACTTATTGTTATGGGTGGCGCTTTAGCATTGGCAGCGTTGACCGCTGGGTTTGTGCTATAATTTATCAGTTGAGGAGGACATAGGGGTCAGAATGAGTTGTTTCATACTCAAGTAGCTAGGCACTTGTCCCGCTGGGGCGTCAGAGTGGAAGGCTTAAAGTAAACCATGGATTTTCTGTAATTGGATAGGGGCCTTGAGGTCGGCGCAGGGACGAGAATTAAGCATAGTGACTGCCCATCTAAATTGGCGGGCGACCGGGCGATAATAAACTCTCTAAAATACAGCAGACCCCAAAGAACCCACGCAGCGAGAAGGTGCGACTACAACCTTAGGTTTACCGTATCTGGCTCTCCATGCTATCACTCAAAAGCCGATGGCGCGCGGGTGGCAATGTCGCATGATCACTCTAGCTGTGCTGTCCGTAGCGCTTGAATCATTATGAAGAAAATAAACAAGAAACGTAGTACCATAATCATGAGAATGTATATTCCGCCTTACCACCTTATCCCCTCAAGATCGTGGACTAACAACTAATCTATATACACAACATTCCCAGCCTTCTGTACTTGTTCCATCATTCCATTCCTTACCATTCCACTCATTACATTTCTCAACTCCATTCCACCCGCCACATTCCAATTCCTGGCAGGGAGGAAGTTCGTCCCATTCCAATCTGAGGTTACCAGGAAGTATGACAGCCACTTCTCACAACACATTATTTTTTACCAAGACGAGTGAGTGAACATGACTACCATTGCTGGGCTGCCACGCGCGTGCGCACAACTACCAGTACTCATACGGGTTTTGGCAGAGATTCTTATCGCTCCAACGGTCCAAGAGGAAGAATTATTCACAGGTCCGAGGATCACGGGTTTTGTATATGGGAAAATAGATATGAGGAAGTCAAATAGTCCGTTACTAGAATCAAGGGAACACAACGCCCAAGTATGTCATGTACACCGTAAGGAAAAACCCTCCCAGATCCCCACAGAAAGCTAACAGTTTTTTTTTGGAATTCACTACCAGACAAAGAGACATCATCAATTTTTTAGATTTTGATCGCTGCGTCCAATGCTTTCTGCTTCTTGGCTATATTCCCGAAGGGGCTGCGTTAGCTACCGGCCAGGTGTAGCGTAGATCATGGATTTTACTCACCAACTTTGGCATTAGCCTTAGCTCCCATGATGCCACCACCCCAATGTCTCTTGGACTCCTCATATTTGTCTAGGTACCCCTCCTTAACGGCAGTGATGAGCTTAGAGAGCTCGCTCTTGTCCTCACCACGGACCTCAGTGATAGCGAGGACAGCAGCAGTCTAATAGTTGGTGTCAGTGGCATGCGCAGGATGGTGGAAAAGGAAATATAACGAACCTTCTTGTGGACAACAGTTCCCAAGCGGGCTTTGCCCTTGATGATGGCGTACGGGACACCCATCTTTCTACAGAGAGCAGGAAGGAAAATAACCAACTCAATTGGGTCAACATCGTTGGGGATGAGAACCAACGACGCCTTCTTGTTTTCGATCAATCCAACGACGTGGTTAAGACCATACTTAACGACGTAAGGCTTCTTGGAGACATCTTCCTTCTTCTTTCCATCAGCAACAGCCGCAGCCTCCTTCGTCAGACGCTCCTTCTTCTCAGCCTTGGTCTCAGGGCGGTACTTGTTGAGGAGGCGGAAAGTCTGGGTTGCGAGATTCTTGTCGAGGACATTCTGGAACTGAGCGATAGCCGGGGGGACCTTTAGACGAAGGTTGAGGACCTTCTTCTGGCGTTGAAGACGGACATACTCGGGCCATTTAACCATGCGAGAGAGGTTGCGCTTGGGTTGGATGTCCTGTCCAATGCCATAGTTGCGGGGACGCTTCTCGATAAGAGGGTTCTATCGTAGCATTAAGAACATAAATGATAAGTATCACGACAACACCGTCGATCAAGAACTCGACCGAGAAAAGATATTGAAACAGGTTCAATGAGAGAGAGGAGTTTACCTTGGTCTTCTTAGAAGCTCCAGCCCGGCGCTCGGGGTATGGGGCGGCGGCGGCCTTTTTTCCTTTTGTAACTTTTGGGGGCTGGTCATTGAGAGATTTTGAATCAGTGAAATGCTCAACAGAAAACAAAAATCCACTCTACAAGTCTCGCGGCATTTTTTGCAAAACGGCATGAGACTACAGCCAAAAGGGTGAAACGAATTTCAGCAGGTTTATGAAAGAGATCATAAAATTCCCGCATCCATTACATTTCACCACGATGCACGCCCAAATTCAGAGCTTCCGAAAAAGATGAAAAATGAACGGCTGAGAAGAGCTCCAACCGCAAAGGAATAAGTTCCCCTTTAGTATTCTTCAATTCTCTCAATTTTGTTCTCAAAGGGAGAAACAAATCACGGATCCATAGCTGATGCGCCTACCGCAGCCGCACGACAGGAGTGAAAAATGATCGAAGGGGGAGTACCATAGTGAATTACTCTCTTGTTAGAGATAGGGGTGTTGTCGTCAGTAAGTGGAAGTCGTGGTGGTCGTGAGTTAGGAGCTGAAGTTGACGGGCAATTTTTTTTTTGTATAAGTGGGTGTCGGAACGTTTGTGGCGCTGAAGTGACTGTTTTTTGGGCTCGGTTGGTAGGGCAACCGAGGGCTGCCCCCACCATACCGTACTAGTACAGTACTGGGGGACTGCATATCATACCAGCACTACTCGAGTACGGGCATGAGGAATGATAGGACTTGTGATCCCATGTTATACTTTGGGGTTCCTTTTAGGACCAGAATTACCGGATCTTGAGCGACCGCCCCAACATCAAGAGGGTTCTGGAGAATGGGCAAGCTACTTGGATTCACAGCTAGTCCTATGCTTAAACCTCATTTGAATCACCAAAAATCATCCACGACTTTGAACCGATCAGCATTCACATCCCCCGAGCGTTCATCCACACAGCAGGTCAATTATCATATCACGAGTCCAGAACCTCTCCACTACACCCGATACAGCAGCTGTGGGGGAATTTATTAGACCATCTCACAAGTTTCACGAAGGATATGAAACAATGGTAATCTGTAACCTCTGGTATAAACCGAAAGATATTATGATGTGAGAGCATTTGTACCGACAGCAAATTCAACTCCGAATGAAATGAGATGTTATACAAAACGCCCCTTAGAAGAAGAAAAAGAGAATAATGTAAAATGATAATAACCAGACTGCCCCAATGCGGTGATACACAAGAAACTGAAACAAAAGAAACACGGGGAATAAAAACTAATTTTTTACTCGTTTGGGATCGCTTCCAAAGGTCGAGATTTGTGCGTTTAGTCTTGCGTCCGAGGAATCCCCTAGGGTTGATCTTCCGGGACCACTGCGAGTAAGTTAGTATTAGCTATTGAGTGGAGAAGAGATCTAGGCGCCAACGTACTTTCCTGCCCTAGGGGCATTTGCATCGGCAGGGCGCTTAATACCACCGACTGACGGCGTAGGCTGACGAAAAGCACCAGTCCCACGAGGCAGAGGAGGTTGGCCAATTTGCCTATTTAGCTCCGAACTTGGGTTCTCAAAGTTCTTGCGTGGAAATGGTGAACCAGTACCGCCGCCGGCCTGAATCTGCTTTCTGGGGACAGGCGAAGATTTCGAATGGTCAATGCCCGCAGAGCGCGGGATTGTAGATTCTTTGTGCGGATTGAATGCGTGATCTGGCGGAATAACCCCGCTGTCACCTTGCAAGACCTTTGGGTTATCCTCATGGCCAAGCAAGGCCTTACTTGTGAGGAATCCAACGTGGGCATTGTGCTGGTAATTAACAGGCGTCTCGGGCTGCCCATTAAGACTGGGGGCCGGGAGCACTGGTACGGATTGTGGGATTGCGTAAGGCGGTGGTGATATCGTTGGACCTGGTTGTTGAATGCTGCGAAGATTGTGAGTAGTGTTGCTAGCCATTGAGTTCATCCGCGGTCCCATTTGCCCAGCAGGAGCAGGTGTGCGAGGCCCCAGGGGTACATTAGGAGGCTTTTGGAGAGGCCTTTGCCCAATCGCTGGGTTTTGAGGTGGGAGTTGGGGACCACGATTTTGTGTCTGGAATGGGCGGGGTTGCTGAGCTGGTGGTTGTGCTGAAATATTAGGGGAAGTGCGTCCTTGTTGGCCATTTTGCCCCTGTTGTAGTCCTGGGACCAGTGTGTTCTGATTTTTTGGGGCAATCATGGCCTGATTCCCGCCCGTTCGAGCTAATGCGGATTTAGCTCCACTAGGGGTTGATGGAGTGGGTCGTTTGAAGACATCGTCACTAGGGTGAGGGTGAATTAGTACAAATAAGCTGTCACAATTGGATGTGCTCACGCTGCTTCTACAATGTCCTCATCCGCCACATGCTCACTATAATCATCGCCGTCTTCAAAAGCTCCTAAGTAATCATATTCGTCGCCTGGCTACTGTTAGCAAGAGCCGCTTGTGGCGAGGAGTATTATTCAAACCTCCATACTCATCAAATCCCTCGGCCAGATCTAAAAAGTAATTAGTTCTGATTCACCTAGTGTTTGTGTGAAAATATTACCATTCTCAGATATGATTTTCTCCCGGGGTGCCTCAGACGAGCTCCCTGGCAGACTAGGGGTTACAAGACTTTCCTCTTGCTTTGAGATACGATCACGAATTGACCGAGGCTTGTAATAGTTGGGCTCTTGAACCGGCTGTTACGCAACCGGTCAGTCATTGAAATGACAGACAAGGCGTTTAACCATACCTGAATCGCCTTCATTCTCCTTGTTCCCTTGATATGTTGTTTATCATATAGACAATTCCCCAACGCATTTCCAAATGTTCTGAATGTTCGCTTAAGAGCATCCGTAACAGCCTGCTTCTTTGACGCGACAATGGCAGCTGACTTAGTCCTTTGGTTATGAGATTCACCAGTCCCAATATCCTAAGCGCATCGGTAAGTTTCTGGTGGTGCAAGGGAGGAGAGGGGCGTACCTCGCGAAAAGTTCCGTCCTTGAGAGTGATTCGTAAGTGAACAGAGGTGGTAACGGTCCATTTTCCGTGGTTTTCTAGACACTATCGTAGAAAATCCGTCAGCATTTATAGCCTCTGGTACTCCAAAGTACCCAAAAACACAAACCTCATCGATTGCAATATCTTTAATCTCCGAAGACCAACCATTGAAACCAAAAATCTCATTTGCTAGAGTGATTGCAACATCACCCCTGAGGTACGCTACGCTGCTACCCCCAGGCGCTGGTCGATAGCTGACGTATTCAGGGCCAAGCATGCCATCAAGCTGTGCCTGGAGACCCTCCTGCTCATGTTTAGTGTAAGGAATGACCCGCTGCGAGTTGTCCAAGGAGGACATAATGATATTGGTGTATGATTTTCTAGCAGGTTATGAAACCTTGTGACAAGGTGGTTGTTGGGAGAATTAATTTTTGTTCTTCCAGCGTCGTGTGGCGGGCTTTTGGACTGCTTGCGTTTGCAGGAGCTTGATGAGGTTATCTCAAGGTTAGAAGCTGGGGAAAGGCGCGGGAACGCGCCAAGGAATTAGCTTAATCTAATCTCGCCCTTCGCGTGACTCACGAAGACTGTCACGGTGTTACCCGGCGTGGGGGTTCTCGAAAAAGTTCTGTGCGACCCGGCGCGAATTGGTTCTTAGTATGGTTTTTAGTATGATATGTGTTTAACATGCTAACCCGTAGAATTCCATAAATAAGCCGTGCGCCTTATTCAAAGGTTAAATTATGGAGCAAGGGATTATCTAAGGGCTCATACGGTACTCACGTGAGCTAGGTTTTTTGGGTTATCTATGGAATTCTACGGTAGCCATGTTAGGAATCCTCTAGTTAGTACTAGTAATGTACTCGAGTAGTCTAGCCTAATTATGTTTAGAGCCTAGGTATTTGCTTGATACGGTAGTCTACTGACATGATACTACAATAGCAAGGCAGAAGCAGTATTTTACTCTAACGTTAGTACTGTACATAACAAAACATGCCGGTGTCTGGCACCGGCATGTTTATCTTAGAACTCACGGGTAAGATGATAGCGTCCTGGGCGCAATGGTGATTGTTAGTAATTAACATAAGAGCCATCACTACCATACAATCTAGACGGATTATTATACTGCACAACTGCCTTCAGCAGGTTGGGCTGATGTGATGGCATGACGCTTCTAATTGTGAGTGTGGCTGGGATTTCTATCAACGACAATTGTACGACGAAGGCTCGCGCGAAAACCATCAGGCAGGTGCCTTGCACAGGCCAGAACTTGGGTGCAATCGTAATATATGAGTTTACGGCTGCAAAAAAAAACTTACACTTAGCACTGCGCTCGTAATATAACTTGGGCGATACTCTTGGGAGCTCACTCCAGATCAAGAAATTCCCAGGCTTCCTCTTCCGCTACCATAAGTGTGTGTGCCCAACTTTGGGTGGCTATTCGAGGGATCTAGCTCTCTCACTGGAACAACGATGGGGCACTATGGTGATCTCAACCAGCACTATTGGTATGCAATCACATCCATTCTTAGGCACATCCCTTGCGCTCATCTGATTATTGGCAACAGGGCTCCCGCAGATGTTATCCTTAGCTCCACATATTCGGGGCCGTCGCAAGATCCAATAGCTCAAATGTGGGTAAAATCTACGCCTCCGGAGAAACCATACTGAGTGTTACATAGGGAGACAGGCCTCGAAACGGTGCCGGAGGGTTATCCAGCCTTTAGAACGCCGCGGAGGCCCCCGCCCCCGCCCCCGCCTCCGAGGTTAGGTTAGCTAGGATCTCGGTGTGAGTTGAACTAGGCTGACGTTGATGCTTTCGTAGGCCACCGGGCTTTAATCCAGGAGTTCCACCTCCTAGCCCTCTTATGCAACAATCGCATCGGCAGGAGCCACAATGGGGGAGTCTTGACAGACAGCCAGGTTTAGAAACCACGGGCGTGCCCCCCAATATGCACCTTGATCCGCAATGGTCGCAGGCTAATACTCGGACCACGAGCGTTGCCGTGTACGATATCCCCACTATCTGAAATTATTATGACTCTCTTCTAACCTGTCCGAGTGGGAGAATAGGCGAGGGGCCCAGGAAATCTGGGATCAGACAGAAGCAATGCAGCCTATACCGCACTATAGGTATGGGCACCGCACGGGAAAGCTGATTTTCTTATCATATCTCTGATTCCACGAGTTTAGAAGCCCCTTTAGACACATGTCTCTGACACCATTGGCCCCGCAGTTCTCGCGAATCGGCCTAGACTCTTCCGCTCCGGAGCTCACAAGATGGCCCTCGCCAGTCCAAGTTGTACAAAAAGATCCGACAGAGAAGGAATTTGATTTTAGCTCCGATACACTGGGGGGTGCCGAGTCGCTATATGAGAGTGATAGGATCATTCCTGGTTATGTGGTTGATAGGTTCTTGAAGCAAAACCCTCGCGCAAAGGGCTATTTTTGCGTTTTCCAGCCAACATTTGCTCTGGAGCGCGACACGTCGATTGTCGTTGACGGGTTATTGCCCCAGTCAAGTAGGCTCAAGGGATGGAAAGGTGGATGTATCGTCGGCCATCTGTTCGAGATGACATGGTGGGGGACCTTGCGCTATTACGGAAAGTTTCGTGAAGAACGCGAAAAATTTGGGAGGGACTGGGAGAGCACGTTTGGCGGGTCAATCGCAGATGTTACAAATCCCACCCTCGCGTCTCTTACCTACGTTAAGCGGCATGGACGCACCTCTGAAATGCTCGATCTGCTCAGTAAGAATGATTCCGTGGGTGAAGTTTCGCACACTTCCTCTTCGCTTTACCCTGGAAGCGGATCCTTTTGGAGGTTGTTCGGGGAGATCAAAGCTTCTAGTCTAGCGACGGAGCATTTGCTGTGGGTTGAGCTCCCGAGGTTAATTGCATATATCATCTCATGGGACATGATTGAGGTGAAGGACATCTTATTCTATATAGAGTCGGGATATTGGCGCGGCACCGATTCTTACGACCGTGGTGCTATCAGCCTGAACCTGAGAATACCTGTAAGTACAGAGGAATGGAAGGGAAATGGCTGGAGCTATACAGAGAGAGGGGGAATGGAGGTCCTTGTGGAATAGCTTAGTTTATATCGCAACGTTTTCTTTGAGTGTCTGGTTTTTAGTTTGCGTCGTATACTATTTCTGTCCGTATGAAAGGAGGGCAAGCAATAAGGGATCCGGATAGTAACCTGGCTGATATAATATACTCTGTTATTGGATCTGGTAAAGGGCGAGTGCTCAAAGAGAATAAGACAGACCCTGAGGTTGAAGGGGGACATGGGTAATTGCATGGGGGGGCATGGGAGAAGCGCTAGCGGTTCTTGATCCTTACAAAAATGCGGGACAGGCCGGTATATGATATGATAGGTGTAAATGAGGGAAGGGGGGTGGGGGAGGTTATAGGGAGGAGCTCGAATTAATCGTAGGGGGGTAAACTTGAAGGGTTATGGGCTCCTAGGATAGGTGCGGATAATAATATTAAAAAAGACGCTGGAGAGGGTTGTTTTCTAGGGTGAATCCTTTTGTTTTGCGATTCCTTTCTTAGCCCTTAGCAGTGGCTTCAGAGTGATGGCCCATAGTATGGCAGGGCAATTAGTATTATAGTGGGGCGGTGGGGTTTTTTTTGGTCTTAAGATGCGCCGGGCTTTTCTTTTTTTTATGGGCGCAATCCATAGGGGCAGTTCATGACCATACGAACAGCAATGCATTGGGTGACACAAGTGTAGAGCAGGTAGAGATATGTTGTCCGATTACCAAGGCCTCATCTAAGGAATTGTGTGCGACTTTACTGGCACAGTAGTGATTCGCCATGAGCAATGTCCGAGTGAGTTTCTGTGATGACAGACCATCCGTGCAGATCGAGGGATGGGCCAAAGTTGATGCTTGATCATTGATGAGCTTTGCCAGACGCCGGATAGGTATAGCTAGGATGGATGTATGATGTCGAATTACGAGCCACGAAGTGCGGCGTGGGAGGTGACCAAAAGGTTACGATGGCTATTGTGTCTTAACCACCCCCTGCTTCCTGCTTCCTGCTTCCTGCTTCCTGCTTCCTGCTTCCTGCTTCCTGCTCCAAAGGCCAGGGCTCTCCTGGCGCCAACCCCGTGGCGCTGCCTGGACTCGTGACATTCTCGGGCAAGCTCTGGCGAAGGTGTGAGCGTTGCTACGACTATTACAGTATCGAACAGATCTTATATATCTCACTTGTCGTGACTATTCATGACTTTTTTTTTTTGAGAAAAAGCAGCAGGTTTGTGAAGTGATCAAGGGTGATTTGGTGGTAAACTGCCACGCCTACAGACTAATCCTGTCAATTTATTGCAAGGAAACCTGTCGTCACCTAGCCGGGTTAGCATTCAAAGTTTTGCACATTCCCCAGGGCCAAAGGAGACTTATTGAGGAAGGCTAACGTGTTCACCCTCATAGTCTCCGTAGGCCAGGGTTCTTTGGTGTTGCCCCACGTGATTGATTGTTCAATAATAACTCATTAAGTGGGGGAATTTAGCTCCTGGGCTCGTTACTAATTGTGTAGGGGCTTGCTAGTTCCTGACTTACTAATCACTGCGCCGGCTGGACATTTCGTTCGGCATTCCTATGGGAAATAGGGCACTTATCATGCCGGACAGATATGTTTGGATTTTTTTTCCCGCTAATGATAGTGTTATTACATTACTAAACATTGAATACATTAGTCTATAATATGATGGTGCAGAATTTCCCTACATCCTGTATGTTACGAAATATATGAGATTAACTACATCGCGCTAAATATCTAAATTACTAGCAGAATTGTTCTTCAAAGGAAGCTAGAAGAGGATGTGGAACATTACTGTATCTTATATGGTGGATTGTTAGTTAAGGTCAGGGGACAGAAGAATCTGAGAAGATACACCACAGGAACCTCTGGCTTTACCGAATATATAGCTTCGTTTTGAATCTTGGTGATCTTGAACGGCCGGCTCTGTCTGGCTTTGTGTATGGTCTGGGATTTTTCCGGAGAGCCCTGGCTGAACCACTGGAAAGAGATTTTCCCAAAATCCGAGCCAGGCCGGACTTGGTTGGCCTGCAAGCGCGACTGTTGGAGCAATAAACTCCATTCAGTTAGTTTCCTATTTTCTATTTTCTCTATAGGCGATAAGATACGAGGAGCCTACGAGTTGTGCGTCTAAATATTAGATTGTCTGGGGACCTACGGGCTTCGGCGACTGGAAATGATTTTGGCCCGACTGGCTGCTTGACTTTGGTGTTGTGCAGAGTTTTTGTTCCTGAGTGTCCCAGAATATATGAAGCCCTTCTCGTGGGCGCGTTGCAAGATTTGGCAATACGATATTAGCGCTTCTGGTACTGGTTCAACTCCAATCGCTAGCAGATGGTCCCCTTGCGGGCTGAGTTGGAAGGGCACTAGGACGGAGTTTGGCATGGAAGCTCGAGCAGATGAACGATTAGAGAGATCGGGGGCCGCCCGGCCATTTGCCCCTCTCGTCGGAGTCTATGTGTGAAGGCCTAAATGGTCGATATGCTGTGGGGAAACTCGGTAGCTGTCACCACTCTGGGGGACGACGGGAACAGACACATCCTTAAAAGAAGAGAGGCTGGAAACATTGATCGCTGACATCTGAGGACAAATCATATTCGTGTGGAATAACCATAGCGGAACGTTATTAATGAGAAAATGTAGGTGATTGTCCTGGCCCTCATAGTGGGGTATAACTAAAAGTGCGGTGCAAACCCCCGACCGCCCCAATGCGTCGGAGCAGCCAATCCTCATACTGTCACTAGTCTCCAACGTCGCGATAACGTTGCAAACTTAATTGTAGATAATCCCATCACGTTTCTCATAAGATTAGTTAAATAATAGATAATAAGAGCATTATTTTACAGTAGCAGCGCCATGGCCATTCCGTTCCGTCTACCGCTTCAACGAAAATAAGAAAGTTCAATTGCCTTTAACGCAATTACGTCTTTGTAATCACTCCATCTAAGAGGAAGGAAGTACTCTACGTCAAACATTAAAAAATCCGAGGAATCACGAGGGAGAAGGAATGAAAGAGAACGGGCCCGGGCCAGTTTCTGAGGAGAGGGTGAAGTAGGAAAAGAGCAAAAGAGAAGAGAAGAGAAGACAGCCCTTGTATATGCAAGGCAACTAGAGTTTGATGGGGTTGCCAGGTTTATAGGTAGAGCGAACCGGAATTGACGATGTCTAGAGAACTCGGGTGTTAGTGATGTGTTAATTTTGGGAGAGGTGGAATGGGGGGGCTCACACCTCTTCTAATTTTACTCATCGCGTCTTCGAACTTTTTCTCCAACTCTTCGCTGCCCATAGCTTTAGCAGCCATGATCATCTGTCTCAAGAGTTCTTCGAGGCGTCTGAACATCCTAATCAGGCTTCCCTCGTACACATCAGTCATCTTACAGATGGTCGCGAAGGACGCGCCTTGAGTCCAAATATAGACAACTTCCATAAGTTGGTTCTTAAACTTTTGGCAGTACTCTTCTTCAACGATAGGGAGCTTGCTTTCGATAGAGATTTTTGCTATAAGTTTGGCCTGGGCTAGAAGCTCCTTATATGGCTTCTCGAGTTCAGGTTTTAGCTTGGTATCAGTGTTCGACTTCTCTTCAAACACGAAACAAGAGAGAAGCGCAGCAGTTTGTTCGGGTGAGAGCTCATTAAAAACCCGGTTGAAAAGAAGCTCACTGATGAGAAGTTCATCGCCAGAGCTAATCTCACACGCAACACTGGGAGTTGGTTAGTGGAGAAAAGAGATATTTGAAAGGGGAGGGGCGTACCGGGCTTTAAGCTGAATAACATCCATGTCATCAATAAAACCAAGCCGTCTAAGCACGCGCTTGCGGTGCTTGAGCTCTTCCAGTTGCATTACTGAATGTGCGAGAGTTATCTTTTTCTTTACTGCCTTAATCTTCTCTTGCAATTCAACTTTGTGATTGTAAAGGTTATATAGGACCTTCAATCTAGGTGAGTTATGGAGAGAGTTGGAGAGCAAACGCGATTCGAGCACTTCGATTTTCTAGGGCTGTTAGTGATATGGAGAGGAAGTGAGGGCTTGGGGACTTACACGAAGAAGGCTCTTGAAAGAATCGTCAATGATGCCCATATTTTCGATAGGATCCAGAGATGAGATACCATCGGCGAATCGTCTTTTTACTTCATCAAGATTTTTTCTGGCATTATTCCTCTGCTCTTGTGATTTCATATCTTTGGGGAGGAAAATACGGAGACCAGAGATCTCAGCTAAACAAGAAAGCAAGACAGGCACAACCTCCATTTTACCGCTATCGGCTTCACTTGGGGGCCTCACTCCGGTGGGGAGTTCCTGACCGGGCCGAGTGAAGGATGATGTGTCAGAGGCAATGTTTAGGAGGACATCGACGACATAAGATTCCTGAGGTGAAAACTCCTCTCCGCTCTATAGTATATTAGAATCTAGGGTCGCAAAGGGAGTAATTGTCCGGTACGCACTTTTGAACGATTCCTCTTGGTGAAGTTGACGACAGCGCCCCATCCAAAATCATAATTGAGATACTTCACTTTTACGAGCCTTCCGGGCTGCATGAACTGTAGGCAGTAGTTGGGATGATTAATCACCTCGCGCATATCTTTGGTGTAGCGGTCAATTTTCTGCCGCAGGTCATGGTAGTCTCGAACGGTCGACTCGTCTTCGACAATCGTATTCGCTTTCTCGGCCTCAAGCTCGCTCAATTCTGTAGCATAGTCAGCATAAACTAGTCATGATTAGGTAGGAAATAACCGACCCTTTTCAAGCCCAGCAGCGCCTGCATGATTCTGGAACTGAAAGAAACACTTTTCCAGCATATATTCGGGCGATATTCCTTCGACCCTCATGAGATTGAGAATCATGTTGTAGCCCAAGTAGAATGCTGAATTAAGCCTCTCCTGTTCTCCTTTGACAATCTCTCTAGCAGTTGCGGGTTCTAGAGTCTGGTCTAGCATGAGGATGACAATGCCACGATCATCCAGTCCACGACGCCCTGCGCGACCAGACATCTGAACAAACTCCGAGGGCGATACCCATCTTTGCTCTTTGCCATCAAATTTCCTGACATTTGTAAATACAACGGTCTTAGCAGGCATGTTGAGTCCGATTGAGAAAGTTTCAGTCGCAAATAAGACTTTGATAAGCCCTTCCTGGAAAAGAATTTCGATGACCTCTTTTAGAATGGGGAGCAGTCCTGAGTGATGAATACCGATACCTCGGCGCAAAAGAGGTAAGACATGTTGAATTTGGGAAAGCCCCCTATCCTCCACGGATAAAGAGCTGATAGCGTTACCAAATACCTTTCCCACCATGTCCTTTTCAGCGTCATCGTTGAACGCGAGCGAGCTCATTTGAAGCGCAAGACTTTCACACTCCCGCTTACTGAAGCAGAATACAATTACAGGATTATAATTTTTGATCATAATCATTTTGACAATCTTGTAGATGTCGGAAGGACCACCTGTAAATTCATGCTTAGCACCTTGAGGCCAACGGGGCGAAGAGTTCTCACTTTTGTTTCCCCCTGTGTTAGTCTTGTGTTTTCGGTCACCCCTTCCTCTGCCTTTTTGCCCATTGATATCGCCGGGGCTGTCCCCTTGCTTTTTGGCGATAAAGCTCATTGCCTTTTGAAAGTTGTCCTCTCTAAAAACACTCTTTTCGTCTACCACGAGATGCATCCCATCTGCACCAGCGGGAAAAAGGTATGTTTGAAGAGGCGTAGGGCGGAAATCAGTGTAAACCACGTGACATGGCTGGTTGTGGGTTTTGCAGATCCATTCGGCAAATTGCATGGCATTAGGAATTGTCGCGGATAAAAAGACATATCTCACCTTGTCTGGCAGAAGGATGATTGTCTCCTCCCAGACAACACCGCGGCCTAGGAGCAATCAGCATATATTACAATGATATGTAGGAAGGGGATTCGAACATTTATCTCGCATATAATGGATTTCGTCAAATATGACCCATTGAACTTCTCTCATGACCTCCGAACCCCTATAAAGCATTGACCTCAAGATCTTTATATCTGTTAGCGGGCCAGTCGACTTCTCTACCCACGGTTATTCAGTTGAATGAAGTACCTCAGTTGTCATCACCAAGCAAGTTGCGTTTGGGTTTATAGTAGTATCTCCGGTCATGAGCCCGACATCTCCAAACTCTGCGCTGAATTCCCGATATTTCTGATTACTTAGAGCTTTGATTGGACTAGTGTATATAACTCGCTGGTTGTCCCGCAGACTCTGCGCAATTGCATACTCTGCCACAACAGTTTTTCCGGCACTTGTATGCGCACTGACGAGCACGCTCTCTCCTCGCTCGATTGCAGCTACTGACGTTTTCTGGAAAGGGTCTAGGGTAAAGCCGTATGCTCTTGCTGGAGGGTCGGCGAATATGTGATTCTCGATCGGTTTGTATTGGTGGTCAGTGGGAAGAGAGACCTGATGGCGGACTTGGTGGGAGATGACAATAGATTTTCCCTCCGTATCTTGGGACGTTAGCCCACTTGACGCAGGAACCTCTCTCACCGCATCAATCTCGAAAGCATCTGTAGCAATAGGATCTGCGCCTGACTCCCGACGCTGACGTTTCGCTAACGGTGGGTTTCCGGGTGAGGTCGTTGTTCCTTTTGTTTCTCCCGCAGCAGGAGCAGAATCCAACGACATGGCGTCAGCTCGCGAATCCGTCATTATGGAATCGTCATCATTCTCCTGTGGGCGACCGCCACCATTTGCGAGTCTCTTTTTCCGTTCAGAGCGAACTTTCTTCGATTTTGATGGGCGGGCATCGTTCTTGAGGTTCCCAGCCTCAAAGACATCAAATAGTTCCTTCTCGCCGTACATTGTCGTTAAGGCAAGCAGAAATTAAGGTGTAATTGTAGGAGGGGGCGACTCTTGTAGTGAGAAACGTTTGTGTTTGAGCCGGGAGCCGAAGGCTATTTGGTTTGAAGAATGGAGGATGGTAGGAACTCGTTGAAATAAAAGCTCTGGTTCCTGCGCGCTGGGGGGGAGCGGTGCTTTTTTCTTGTTTCTTGTCTTGGCACAGGACTGGCAGGGTTGGAAATGTTACCGAAATAAGGTCGGGTCCAGACAAGGCTTGTGTGATCCCGTTTGGAGGTCACAGTCGGCGGGGTTTTCCAGTTTTCAGGTGGGGCGGAGGGTGTGGGCAAATGGAAGAGTTATGGTTGGGTTACGATTAAAAATCTTACGAGAAGGTCACAAGGAGAGGAGAAAGGATGAGAGGTTAAGTTACAGGATTGCGATCATAGGTGACGTTATAAATGGTTGCCATAGAAATAAAAAAAAGGTCTAGGATAAACACATGTAATGCGCAGCTTCCAGAACGCCTGTTGATACCCAAACCCACACTGAAGGTGTTGATATCGCACAACCCCCCGGTCATCGTCTGACTTTCTGCTCTGCAACAGGAAACCTTCCTTCTCTACAATTGTAGGCCTCCTCTTCCAACTGCCTCATCGGTTACCTCTCATCTCCACTCAAGTCGTGAGTCTACCCTCTTTCTGAATTGTCTCGTTCGGTTCACCCGCCTGCTCAAAACTATTTGCTTGTTGCCGCAGGTCATGTAGTTCCACAATCTCCCCCGCGTTTCTCTCTCAAATACATTTCGCTGCTTCTTTTGCTCAAATTTTGCCCCAAATTATAGATGATTCAGAGAACCGCATTTCGTTCGGCTTTTGCCACTGCCCGGGCTCCCTGCCTTGTGGTTCGCCGCGGGCTGCATGCTACTCCCGCTCGCCTTGGTGGCTACCACTACCCCGAGGGACCTAGGAGCAACATTCCTTTCAACCCTCACACTCGCTTCTTTTACCTGCGTTTCATCGCCTTCTGCGGTCCGTCTCACTCAATTGAATAGTTCTGTAGAGTTGCTAACATTCTTGGGCAGCCGTTGGATTTGGCTTCCCTTTCGGGATTGCCGTCTGGCAGACTTCCAAGAACAAAGCCTAAGTTCCGGTGACTTCGGTCTGTTGAAACAGGCCCTGCGGTGGAATTGGAGGCTATTTCGGGTGAGGGTGTGACTGTATAGGTTTAGATATAGAATTCAAATTCTATGAAACCTCGTTATTGCAGTAGGACGTTCAATTCTTTTCACGTGCTACGTGAATTGTGACGAAAACTGAGGTCCAACAGTAGTTGGGGCTGTTTTTCTGTGACCGATATACTCGTCCCTGGTTCTTCGGGTAATTCACATACTGAATGTAGAAGTAGATTGGAGGGGGGGGGGGTTATTGATGCATTTCCTTACAACAAAAGTCTTTTTCAATCACTCTGGAAGCGCCAAGCGCTGCAAATATGAAACAGCACCTATTGTTGGCAGGTTTTCTACAACAAAACGAAGGCGTTAGTTGGGGATATGGGCCTGGAGTTTGTAGTGTGGGGTGTCCTAGGGGTGGTGCAGGGCGGGAGGGGGGTGCGTCGAGTGATAATATAAAACACGGTAGAGCAGATCTTAGGAAAAGACTAATAATCCGGAAGGCACAGTATGCAGCGTGGGGAAAAGCGAGTCTCGGGAAGAGACAATTTTAGAGCAAACTGGCCCGACGCGGGGGTTGGAGGCCACAGAAGATGAGAATATTGGGTCAGTGCACTTCTGGGGGGAACTACGATACGGTGAGAGATCCTACCAGAACGAGCGGAAGAGATATTGTAATTGCATGCCTGGTACGGTCTCATGACCCCTAGAAACATGCACTTTTGTGTTACGATAATAGGTGGGGGGAGCGCAGAGGGGATTTTTTTCTGACGACAAGGGATCGGCTTCATAGAGCATCACCCATCCCGAAAATCGATCATTTGCTGTGAATTTCTAGTATTGTGCCGCCGGAATGAAAACCCTCGAGTTGAATATTTCTGGGGGCATCTCAGGAAGTTTCCATGCAACCCTGCACATATAGACTGTTGAGAGCTCATCTCTTACTATGATATGATACCTCAGGTTGCAGAGCTGTTCGGTCTCTGCACTCCCAGAATCCAGCATCATGAGGTCACGGGTCATGACGCGCTCTTTAGAAGGTGAGGCTCTTTTCGAGAGGTTTACTAGGTGGCGGGGCAACGCCTTAGCATTTTTCCTGCCCCACCTTCACTACCTGCGGCACTCACTTCCCCTAGGACTCGCTTTCCTCACACCTCCCCCCTCCAATCGTTCCCTCGCTGCCCATATTCTCACCCTCCTGCACCGCAGGGAAATATTTTTCCCTATTCCCTTTGCTAGTATCCCCCCGTGCCTGGCTTCCAGTCTCGTGGCGTAGTAAGCTCCACTACATGAAAAAATAATTGAAAAGGGGAGACAAGACAAGATACAAAGAAAGAAAGAAGCAAGAAAGCACAAAACGCCTTTCCCCATGCGTAACCTCCTTACCATCGAGCGCTCCGTCGCTGGCACCACTTCCACCGAAGTTCCAGACCTTCCCCTCTCTGCTATCGCCTGGGGTGGATCCGAGGAATCACTCATATGTACTCATGGCCCCTCTGAGGCCGAAGCTGCCGTTGAGCTGAAACGTGTTAACGTGGGATTCGAATCGTCGTCCAGATCGATTTTTTGTTGCGTTGTAAGGAGGTATTTGCTGATTATGTTCAAAAATAGAAGAACGGCCAATCGGTTCCCATCG